>ERZ1026772.1-NODE-1-length-218325-cov-83.028630_pt1 | contig 218325 bp, 327 predicted proteins | sample MGYA00380124_ERZ1026772 | MGnify/ENA primary metagenome ERZ1026772 (study PRJEB33269, sample SAMEA4719760) | human gut metagenome | biome: human-associated habitat; feature: organic feature; material: feces | place: Cameroon | collected 2013-10 ...
AAATAAAACCAAGATTTTAAAGCGATTTACGATACAATTTCTTCTTTTTTAGGAAAGAGGAGAGTTTTGGCTGAAAATGTATTAATTCAACAATACGAACGGGCTACAGAGGGTTATAATTAGATTAACCCTTTAATCGTAGATGAAAATTTAAATACAAGAATCGGTTTTGCATCAGGTAGCACATCTAAAGATATTGTGGATTATAATAGTAAATATTGGTGGAAGAGAAGAAAATATAGTCAAAATTACGAATTAATAAAAACAACCTATAATGCTTCTGATTCACAATATTCTGATAATAGTAGAGCTTATTTTTTAGCTAATTATTTTTGCAAATAGTTTTATTCTGAAAAGACAAATAAAGTTTATTATTCGAGCACTATTGAAATTGATTAGAAAACAGGAGAGATAAATTTAAAAAATTCAAGTTATGTTACCATTTATGGAACTGATACGGATTCTACTTCTGATTTTTCAGTTGTAATTGGGAATTATGTCCAAGTTTTTGATGAAGAAGCTAATAGTGGAGCTAAACCAGTTATTTATTTTATACCGTCTAACCAAACAATTAGTTGCAGTAGATATAATAATAGAACTTATTATTATGCTAATAAAACAACTATACAATGCACTACCACATTAAAGAGTGAAACAGGCGGATGGGAAGTAGTCTCTTCGTTTGACGAGAATGCTTGTCCACTGTACGATATGTCTCTTTTTAACGCATATTAGTGCTTTTATTTAGGAAACCCTTTAAAAGATTGGAAAAACCAATGTAAGATTGATAGCGGAACTTATGTTGGCACGGGTACGGGAGAGGTTGTTTTAAATTTTGAATTTTAGCCTAAATTTGTTGTGGTTGCTCCAAATTAGGGCAATAATGGACAATATGGAAGTAGTATATTTGCAGTAAATTGTACGGAAGCGTATTCCAGTTTTTATGTTACCGCTGGAACTGGTGGTAGTCTATTTAGTACCGCAGAAGTTAATTTTGTTTGGGGTGAAAAATCTTTCTCGTTTTCTTGGAATATTTCAAGTGACAGCGCAATAAAATTAAACAGTATTAATAACCAATATTACTATATAGCATTAGGTTAAAGTTTTCAAATGTGAACAAATTTAGTTTTTATTTGTTTAGATTTAAAATCTTTAAATTCAAGTATTTACCTAATTTGTAAATATTTGTTTTTCTTTAAAAAATTAATTTTATTAAAAGTAAAAGTTGAGAAAACTAATAAAATTCAGTAATTATTCTATGATGAATAAAAACTAAATTTTATTAAAATCTATCTCTCTTTTACGGAAAGGAGAGATATGTGAGTGAACAGAAAATTGTGATTCAGTAGAATCTTGGTCGGACTCAAGGATATTAGACTTTATTGCCAAAATCTTATTCTAATACTATTGAAAATTATTTGTCCGATTATAGTAAATATTGTTGGTTGAGATGTACATATTCTGTCCAATATATAGAAAAGCATTAGTCTTTTAGTTGGTTTGCTTTTGATGTAGATACTGTTGTTCAATTATCTTCGACGATAATTATAAATTAGGAAACTGGAGAAATATCTTTAGAGTCTCCAGAAGAATATACCATAGGGGTAGCAAGCACTTATTCAGATAGAGAAACATATGCCAAAGCACTGTAGGCAAAAGTTCCGTTTTATTTATAGTATAATGGAAATATTTATTATGTAGGAGATGGGTGTTACTGTTTACCAGAGTCTAAAGACTATTGTGCTGTGGCGTTTGCAAATAAGTATACTTATATTTGTCCCAGTGTTTCTTACGGGTCTCCAGCTACTCAAACTATTTCTTCAAAAAAAATAGAATATGGAAATGATTATTAGTATTTATATAGCTCGGAAGAAGATGCTTATCCCAAGAATATTGTGGCTAATGGATATATGTATTGGTTTCTTGGAATTCCTTTTGAAAAAATACCGTCTGGAGCCAGTATAATTTACGGGTCTTATTTGGGAACAGGAGATTTACGGAGCGAATCTTCTCCGCACATATTAACCTTTCCTTTTAATCCTGTTTTTGTAATGTTTACTTATGTTGGTTCGGATAGTAGTTCAACATAGTATTTATTCTATCCATTAAATAGGGGAAGTATATATTCTTATGAGCGGTCAGATAAACAATATTATTTGATTGTAAATTGGGGAGACAGGAAAATTTCTTGGTATGAGAATTATAACGAAAGGTTTAATAGAGTGGGAAAAGAATATAATTATATAGCTATCGGATATTAAAAATAATATAACGATAAAAAATTTCTTTTATTTGGATTCGTCCTCGAACGTTTGTTCAAAATTCGTTTTTAAAATTAAATATTTAATTAAGTATTTAACCGAAATCTCTTCGCACTTTTTGCATTGTGCATTTTGACGAAGATTTTTCTTTGTTCGCAAACTTTGTGTTTGCTTCTTTTTACTCAATATTAGCTGACCTTATATCACCTTTATGTCAGTCGGTTATGAGTATTTTTAGCAGTGTTGCTTTTGCAACACCAAATAGGGCAATTAAATGAACGTTAAACTGCACGGGTTATCTGCCCCATAAGTTCCTGTACCCACATAGGAACCAGTTTGGATTTTGGCATAACCCCGAACAGATTGGAGTGCAGAGGCAAGAGCAGAAAGAGTAGTTTTTCCTGCGTCGCCTGAAGAAACATCTTGAAACGGAATCAAATCATCTGATGCTGGAGATGTGGATGTTAATCCACTTATGAGGTTCTTCACAGCGGCGGACTCACTCTCTGCTCCTGTCCCGCCAGAAGAAATGGCTGTAATTAGTTTATCGTAGACACCAGAAGAGTTTAGCGTCTGCGGAACAATCTTATTTGCCATTCTTTTTACCTCCTTTATGCGTTCTTTATCGAAAAAATGCGTATGTATAATATACACATTAAATTTATAAACATACTTCCGCATTTGCGGAGTCCTTAAGAGTTTATATATTAAAACAAATCATTAAGAACTAAAAAGAGGGCTATAGTTGAGGAATTATAGCCACCTTTTTAATGCTTAATAGAAGCAGTCATAAGAAAATTAAATCAAAATTATTTAACGAAATCGTGCAAAAAACAAATACACGAAGAACTCTTACAAAATAACGTTCATCTAAATGGCAAATTTACTTTTTAATCAATTCGATGGTAATTCATACTCTTCTTATTACGGAGATATTAACCCATCAATCAATAAAGAGTTAAATTTTAATCAAAATAGATTAACCAATGTTGGAGACCCTGTTAACGAAGGGGATGCGGTAAATTTAAAAAAATTACAACGGATTACCTTGTCATATGGAGAAAAGCATTATTTCTCTGCCAATATTCATGGTGATTTTGATTATAAAAACGATTTTTCACAATCCATATCGGATTCTAATGGAAACAACGCATTTGAGGGCGGACACAGTTTTATTTTTTTAAATTATACATCCACAATTTATCACACTAAAGAATTGAAGTATGGATGTAGAATATATCTTACTACTTTACGGGACGACAGTGATGGAAAAATTTTACAAGCCTACGATAGTTATAAAGCCAATACCCCAGAAACTGTTACACAAACAAAATATATAATCCCCAGTTCATGGGGGAAAATGACCCATTATGGCGGAACATCTTCAAATGTGTTTTTATATTTTTATGCTAAAGCAACACAATCAGGAAGTGGAACAGCTTACCTTTCTACTTCTCGGTGGTATCAATACATAGATATTTTTTAACGTTTAAACGTTGAACAATATTTTTATAAAAAAGCTATCCACCAGTATATACTCCGATTACTATTTAACTAATTATAGGCTGTACAATAATCTTTATAGCCGCTGATATACCAATTTACTCTTAAAAAATCTTTAGCCCATAAAGTTACATTAGAAACTCTATATGCTATCCCCGAAGTTAACTATCCTCCATTTGAGTAATAATCAAAACTAATATCATCAGAAGCATCTTCTTCTTTTCGTTTTTTACAAAGGCGAATAAGATTTTCATGTCCGTTGTTTGTTACCCAAATCAATGATGGAGGAATACTGAACGTTAAAACGTTAGTTTTTATTTAATTTTTATTGTAAAAAAACAGTATAGTTATAAGATACCCCTAAAGAATTCCACTAACTACTACTATGGTCTCTCTCTGTATTATCTACATACCAAGTTATAGAATTACTACTCCAAATGCAAACGGTGTTATATCTATATTTACCAGTTGTTTCTTTATTATAAACAGAAGTATACCTTATTGGATAAAACATTATATTTTGATTTAAGTAATAATAGACTGCGGGTGTGTCATGAATGGTTACTAACTGGTTTATATAAACACAAACAGGCTTAAATGTGAACATTAAAACGTTCAGTTTTAAAATAAAGTTAGTTGTATTGGGGACAATTGGATATGGACATGGATATATTTTCCCATATGATTCAAGTACGGCGATTTGGATTCGGGACACAAATCCAAATACAATGAAATTAACTTGGAGGGATTTTGAAATAGAATATTATCACAGTAACGGTGTTGCTGACCAAGCCAATATTTTAGGTAATACATATTCCTATATCGGCTTGGGTTAATTGAATACTAAATAATAGTAGGTAATTGTTTTATTAAACTGGGCACTCGCAGAATTATAGTTGTACCAGTTAATAAAATTATCCCGCCATGTTATATAAGTCTAATACTAACTACTGGTTGTTACTGTAAACTGTCCAGTTGGACAAGGTTTAACCCACATCCATCCTCCATCTGGAACGATACTTATAATAGTAATAGCAATAGGCATAAACTCGAACGTTTAAACGTTCATAAATATAAATGGCTGATTCCAGTATTTTATTAAAGCAATTTGATGGCTCTAATTATTCTCAATATTTTCCTCAAAATTTACCTCTTGATATTATAAATTAGTTTGTTAATGTTAGTGGAACCAACTCAAACGATGTTTTTAATTATTTGGGGAAATATTGTTAGCATTGGTGGAGAAAATATTTTGAAGGATAGGTTACTGAATATTCAGAAGTAAAAGCTGATATAACTAAAACTGTTGAAATATATGCAGAATATCGGTATCGTTACAATTACGAAGAAACTCCTCCGACACCTTTTTCTTTTTAGTTTTCCCCTTCAATTATAATTAATTCTGAGGGAGTAAAATTAAAAGAAGCCCAAAATTACACAATAACATTTATCACCTATAATTATTTAAGTGAGTGGGAAAACGATTGTATAGCAAAAATTAATTCATTTTTAAAGGAAAATGCTCCTTGTTACTGCAATTTTTCTGGAGCAATTTATTACTTGCCGCAAGGCGCTACAGTAAAAAATCACAATGAAGATGCTACCATACGGATATATGACTATACTGACGATAGTGATAATGACCACCATATAATACAACTAAGTTACATTTCATCTACTCGTCCAAATATTAAAGCGCAAAATGTTACAGCCACTTCAAAAACTTATCAAAAAACAGAAACCCAATATGTTAATTCCATTAATAAATTAGCTTATCCAGATGGAGAAAAAATGGATAATTGGTTATACACTTATCTTGGTATACCGCTTGAAAATACTGTAGAAAAGACTCAATTTGCTTGTGGAACATATGTTGGCACAGGTGCATCAGGTTCAAGTTCCCCAAACGAATTGCAATTTAGTTTTTCTCCGAAAATTGTTTTTATTATTGGTGATAGCAACAACGCTGGATTCGGAATTTACAACGGAAGCATATATAGTTTATATGACACTTCGGGTCTTTCGGAGACAACTTGGAATAACAAAAGCATAAGCTGGTTTACTGAAGACAGTTATTCAAATAGTGTAAGACCGAAAATACAATTTAACGTTTCTGGAAGAAATTATTATTATTTAGCGTTAGGCTAAAATTACAAGAATTGATGCTTAAACGTTCATTTCTATAGATTCCCTATGAAGATTCGTATTCAACAGTTAAATTCTGATGGAATATACTCTTATTATTATCCTGAGTATACGTCTAATTCTGATATGTTAGATGGACTTCACAAAGATTCTTTTTTAACAGAAGATTCTCCTTGTAGCACTAATAATTTAAATGTTTGGATTGCTGCCTTGTAGACTTATTCTTTTAATCCTGTTTTAGTCAGAGCAGATTCAACAAATGTGGCTTATTTTGATTTCCCATCGCAATTTAATACAATAGCGGTAGCTACATTTACCCCAACGGGAGTGATTGGTTCAACTGGTATTGGAGGTTAGTTTATGATAACTTCAGTTTCTAAGGCTGTAACAGGAAGTTACAATCAAATCGGCACAACACAAAATCATTTTATACTTGGAAGCTCTTCTTCTTTATCAATCGGAGATACTGTTTCTTATGAAAACGCAAATGTGTGTGTTACTCCATCTTCTCGGAATCCAACTTATTTATATATAAGCAACAGGGGAAGAGCCGCCCTTTGTTATAGAGAAGGAGTAGATGATGATGGTAATCAGTATATTTCAGAATATCCAAATCGTTTGAATTCTATAAGTTCTACATTGTAGCATTCTAATTATGCTGTTTACTCTATAAAACCTTCTTTTTCTATTGGAATTTGGATAAATGAAACTCAAAAATATTTTTCTGTGAACAATTTATTAGAAAAGATTTCCTCTTAAAAATAAATGTTAAAACGTTAGCTATATTAACCAATTGCTAAATAATAATAATTGTGCCGTTTAATATTAAGCTAATGGTCAGCGGAAATAGATAGGCTTGTTCCAGACTGCCCTGCATACCATACAAACGAATTATTGTTAAATTTTCCATAAGACATTATTCTTGAAGTGTTATTATGACTTGTTTTCCGTACTCCATTACCAAACTCAAAGTTTTCTGTTAAAAATGAAATATAAACTCCCAACTAATAATTCCGTGATACCATAAATTCACTGCTTACAGAGTCAAAAAAATTTATAAAAACAGGTTTAAATGTGAACCTTATTTCGAAACATTTTAAAAAGCACCACCATAGAAATGGTGATGCTTTCAAAAGTGCTTTGATTAAAATTATAAAAAGATAGAGATAAAACTACATTTTTATTATAAGCTGTCCAGATGGTCGGTATTATTTACTCTAATAGTGAGCTCATTGTTGTCATCTAAGGGTTCGTTTTCCGCAACATTAATTACAACAGATTTTTTGTTGCTATTAAAGGGTCTATTTATGCCTCGTGCAGCACAGAAGCGCTTCATGGTAGAGCGGTCAACTTTATAGAGTCTTGCTACTTCTGCATAGGTATTATCCTGAGCAATAAGAGAACGAATAACGTCTTCGTGAGGAGACAACTTAGTATTCTGACCAAGTGCTCCACGAGGTCTGCCAAGCTGGACACCGTTCTTTCTCTTGACTTCAAGAGCTTCTTTGGTTCGCTGAGAGATAAGATTTCGCTCAATTTCAGCGGACAAGCCGAACGCAAAAGCCAAAACTTTGGTCTGAATGTCATCATGAAGTACAAAATTATCTTTGATAGTCATGATAGTGACACCCTTATCCATGCAGATAGAGAGGATGTCCATAATCATGTAGAGACTTCTGCCTAAACGAGAGATTTCGGAGCAAATAATGATGTCTCCGAACTTAACTTCCTTAAGAAGCTCTCCCAGTTTCCGTTTATCTGGAGCCTTAGTACCAGATACAGTTTCTTCAATCCAGCCATTAATCTGAATATCACGTTGTTTTGCGAACTTAGCAATCTCGTAACGCTGATTCTCGACAGTTTGCTTGTCAGTAGAGACACGAATGTAACCGTAATTCATAAATCATTCTCCTTAATAAAAGTTTCATTTTATTTGGTAGTTTCTCGCTGGGTTTGACCCCACTATAGCAAATTGCACAAATTTTGTCAAGCGATTATTACTTTGTTTACACAATGTTCACAAAATGGTTTTTATGTCTATGTGTGTTGTTAGTGATTATCACTTTATCTGGATTCTATTGTTATTAAAAATGATAGTCGTTATAGAATACACATAATTTGAATTTATAGGAGATTTGCACAATGATTTTTAAGATTGTGGGAAATTTTGATGAGGTCGATTTCGAAAAAATGCTTAATAAGCTAACTTCTATCTTTGAATTTATTTATTGTGATGAAAGCTTATTCGTGGCATTAAGAAAATGGTCTGACCATGAATTAATAGATAAAACTTTAAAAACCGCTTTAAAACCAGCTAAGTTTTTCGTTGTAAAAGAAATAAATGAATATAATTTGGGGAAAGAAAATCCCAATATTATAAAATGGTGTAGAGATATTTTTGTTGATTTGGATAAGCAACGCTTTGAAGTTGAGCAACAAGAAAGATTGAAATGCACCATGTCAGCGTTAGACGTTTGTGAACGTATCTTAGCTTCTCGTAAAGAAGAGGCTTTAAAAAATAATAGAGAGGAGGAAAAGAATGGCAGAACAAAAACGCAGAGGAAGACCCAAGAAACAAGTTGAAGAACCTATTGTTAAAAACGAAGAAAAGAAAATGGTCACTATGTCTGAATCTTCTGATGTCGAACAACAAAAATATCGTGATATTCAAATTTCTGAACGAATGGTTCAGCAACGATGGGCTTCTGTTTTTAAAGAATATGCTGATACTGGTTATTCTAATATCGTTTCCGCTTGGAATCAGGCTTGGTCACAGCTTAATAATCCTTTTGTGCAAAACTATAGAATTAAACAAGCTAACTCTAAACCTCGTAAAGTCCAATAGGAAGAATTGCAACAGGCTTTGGCTAATCCCGAAAATTCAGAATTAACTTTACAAAGTCTTAGTATGTATCTATATTATACTAACTATGTGTACAATATTCTTGTTAAACTTAATAGAGATACTCCTCTTTATAAATGGTATGTAACCCCTATTGATGCAAGTGAAGATGATACTAAAACCGATGCTTTCAAAAAAGAAAGTAAAAAGGTTGACCAAATTATAAAGAAGTTTAAACCAAGCTTGACTTTACGAACTATTACTACTCAGGTTAGCTTGGAGGGAAAAAGTAGTTACCTTCCTCGTATCAGTTATGATAAAGATACAATTAATTTCTTTGTCTTACAAAAACTTAATCCAGATATGGTGAAACTTACAAGCTTTGGAAGTAAACAACAATTTGGAGCAAGTTTTAACATGGTAATTTTCCTTCAGCCAGCTTACGATGTTTCTCAGTATCCTAAATTTATTCAGGACGCTTGGGAAGAAATGTTGGCAACAGGTGTCGTTACTATGGACAAAAAAGGGAAAATAAAGTTTAATCCTCGTGCTAAACTTCCCGCTGGTCACATTCTTGAAAATAAAAATGGAAACTATATGTATTGGGTTCCACTTCCACAAGATTTGTGTTATACTTTTTATTTTGATGGCAGTCATGCTAATATGTTCCCAGACTTTTTGGGATTATTTGATGATTTATCTGATTTGGATAACTATAAATGGTTGCAAGCCAGTTTGTTAAGTAAGGGTGTTAATAGCATTTTAACGGCTGAAATTCCCTTGGTTAAGGATGCTAAGGCTGGACAGGATTCTACAGCAGTTTCAGTAGATACTGCAATGGGTTTCCAAGATTTGTTTGCTCAAAATGTATCTGGAAACATTATGCCTTTCTTCGCTCCACTTCAGGAATTTGAACTTCATACTTTAGAGAATCAACCTGAAGCTATGGATATTATCTATGACCGTACAAGAGATTTGGTTGCTACTTCTGGTAATGCCGCTCTTATGAGTATTACGGATAAACCTTCTATCGCTTCTGTTAAGGCTCAACAAATGATTCAAGCCGCAAGAGTTGATTATCTTACAAGACAATATGAAAATTTCTTGAATGAAATGCTTGAAAATAACTTTGGCTTGAAATATAAGTGGGAAGTCCATCTTTGGGGCGATATTTTTAATATTCGTGAAGATATTAAAATATTAAGAGAACAAGTAGTTTCTGGTTTGGAAGGATTCCTTCCTAAACTTCTTTCTGCTAATGATATGTCTATCGAGGATTATGTGGCTTCACAAAATTACTTGAAAGCCTATGATATAAAAGTTATTAAAGTCAACGATACGGAAATGACAGAAAAAGCTCAAAAACAGGCTTTGGTTGTCGCTAAAACTAAAACTACTACTACTACAACTAAATCTTCCTCTGAATCCGATATTAAAAATTCAGTTGGTAGACCTAAATTGAGTGATAGTGAAATCGAGAACGATAATACTGCTGCTTCTGCTGATGCGGGAACTAACGTTTCAGATATTAAGGAGTTCTCAAATTCTTTCCATCAAGAAAGTCTTGATGTTTAATATATTTACTAAAGGGTTTAAAGGTATGAAAATTTTTAAAACTGTTAGCGCTTATTTTGGTAAGAACAAGAAAAAGCCGTGTAAGTGTAATCATAACCCTTATGATGTAAATAGCACTCTGCAAGAGGTCAATCGTAAATTTATGACCTCCCCAGACCAAAAATTTTTTATTTGTAAAGAGTGCCATCAAGGGTTGAAGTTCATTAGGAACGAGGATGGAGACTTTATTGAAGAATCCGTCCCCAGTTGACCGATTCTCAATTTAAAGCTATCCCCTTTTCATCATAAAGTAAAGGAGGTAGAGAATTTGGATTCAAGTATAGTTATTGCTATTATTTCTTTTGTTGGAACCTGTGTTGGTTCCATCGGAGGAATCTTAGCAACGGCTAAGTTAACTAATTATCGACTTAGCCAACTGGAACAAAAAGTCAACGCTCATAATAATTTGATTACTCGTACTTACGAGCTTGAGAAAAATATGGGTATTGCCTTTGAGCAAATTAAAGAAGAAAAAGCAGACATCGAAGAAATTAAAAGAAATATAGGTAATTTATCTAAATAATAAGTAAGGTGAAATTATGGTTAAGAATAATTTTGATGAAAATGTTAGAGACTCTTTGAATGGCCTCTTAACTCTTTTCTTCCAATCTAACTCTGCTTGCGATAATATGGCTTACGCCCTTGATTGTGAGTTGGATTGTCATTCCGCTTCTGATATTTTCCATAAGAAATTTGCCCATTTGTTCCCCGGTGATAAAATGGCAGATAAATTGAGCGAAATTATGGTTAATGAGGGAGTTAGACCTATTCGTGGTGCTTTATCTCAGGATTCTTCTAATTATGAAAATATCGTTGTTTTGTTTGAGGATGCTTACAATACTATGAATAATGTTAAACAGGGACTTCTTAATACTATTGAATTCCTTGATTATAATAAGGATTGTAAAGTATTTGTAATCGAACTTGAAGAAATGGCTCGTTATGCAAGTGTTCTTCTGCATCAATGCGATATTTGGAGGTCTAAGGCTAAGGCTTATTACGAATCTGGTAGAACGTACAAATTTGATACTGATTTTGAGGAGTTTACTTTTATTTGATGAATAATAAAACAAATCAAAATACTGAAGGGTTTGTATATTTTATAACTAACGGGTTTAATATTAAAATTGGCTATACCAATAATGTTAAACGTAGGCTTAAACAATTAAATACTGGCTCAGACCAATAGTTGTTTTTGCTTGGGTATATAAACGGGACGAAAGAAACTGAAGCAAATTTGCATCGTTCCTTTATTAAATATAAATTAAGACAAAATGGAGAATGGTTTACACCATCTTCCGAGTTGTTAGATTACATCAATACAAATAATCTTATCCCAAACACTTTTGTTGAGAAAAATGAACTTTGGGATAATAGAGTTATGGCTTTTGCTACTACTTAACCATACTCTTACTGAAATTCCTGTGAATGGACTCCCGTTGAGGAAACGAACAATTCGGGTTGATGTTCTATCAATAAAGAAAGGAGGAAGATATTATTGAAAGAAAATAAAGTTCTTAAATTTGAACTTTCTCCTCAAAATTTGCGTATTAAGAATGTGCTGAGAAACGACTTTGTTGCTATTGACGTTTATGCTATTTCAGATATTTATCCTAATAGAAACAATAGTCATTTCACCTCAAACTCTTTGAGAGATGCTCTCCCATCTTTTTATAATAAACCAGCTTTGGGTGCTTTTAATGTTGGTAAAAACGACTTTAAAGCTCACGAAATGGAACTGAGATGGGATAATGAGTTGCAACAAGATTATTTCGATTTTACTAACGGTAGATGCGAAGTGCCTCTTGGCGTTATTAGAAACGAAGACCTTGTTGAAGTGGTCGAGTTGAATGGACAAACTTGGGTTCATTTTACTTGCGTCTTGTGGGCAAAATATTGTTATCGTCAGGTTAAGAGACTTCTTAAGGATAAAAGAAAGAAAATTTCTGTAGAGGTCGAAGTCATTGAAAGCCATGAAGATGAAAATGGTGTCGAAATTATTGATAAATTTACCTTTGACGGTTTCTCCTTGCTTGGTGAAGATGTGACCGAGGCCATTCCTAATGCCCATTTAACGATTCTTGATAAAGTTAATGACGCTTTCTATCAAAAACAAGAGAAATGTTTGTCTTTCGCTTATAAGGGATTGGACAATAATAGTTTTGATTTTGCTTTGGATGAAAACGATATTAAAAATAATAAAGACTCTTTCGCTGATGATTCAGGTGAAATTGTCGATAATGAAAAAGTAGATGAAATTACAATGGAACATGGAGAGGAGGAGTCTCAAAAAATGACTTATGATGAAAAAATGGCTCTTCTTAACAGTGCTCTTGGTGAACACGCATGGGCTTCTGATTTGGATGAAACTCATGTATATTATTTCAATCAAGAAGAAAGGATTGCTTACAAGGCTCCCTATTCTCTTGATGAAGACGCCGAAGGCCATGTAAACGCAAGTATTAACATGGACGAAGCTGTAAAAGTTGTTCGTTCTTGGAAGGAGTTTTCTGAAGAAAACGCTGATGATGCCAAGGACGAAGATAACAAGGAAACCGAGTCTGTTGAGGAGAACAAGGAAGAGTGCTCCACTGATAATCAGGAGACTGAAGCCTGTGAAGATAAAAAGGAAGAGTCCGCTGAGAATAAAGAAGAGTGCTCCGAAGAAAACAAAAAGTGCGAGTCTGATGACGCAGATGGTTGCGGCGAATGCGAAAACGAATCTGCTGAAACTGAATGTAAATTTGACGAACACAAAGAAGTCCCCGAAAACGAGGGCGAGAAGAAGGTCGAGTCTGCTGAGGATTGTGAAAATTGTGCCGAGGAAGATGATAACGATTCTAATGAAGAGCCTGAAGACGAGGACAATAAAGAAACTGAATCCACTGAGGAAAACAAAGAGGACGAGTGCAATATGAGTGCGGAAGAAAACGCAGAAAAAAAGGAAGAAATGGCTTCTGATGCTACTGTCGTTACTCCCGATGCTCACGTTACTATTGATGGTAGCGAAAAGGGTGAAAAGGAAAACTCTATTGCTGGTATTAAAACTGATATTATGAAAGAACATGATGATGGTAGCCTTAAGGGTACTGGTGTTTATGCCGTTGGTGAGGAAAATCTTACCGCCGATGAACTTTACGCTAAGTTTAACGACCTTCAGGCCAAATATGATGCTCTTTTTGCTCAGTTTACGGCAAAGCAGAACGATGAATTCTATGCTTTCGCTTGCTCTTTGATTGATGCAGAAGAGGATTTGACCGCTGAAAATAATTCCGCTATTAAAGCTACTTTCTCTGAGAGTTGCAAGAATGGCGCTTATTCTTCTAACGAAGACGTTCAGAACGCTGTTGAACACAGCCTTGCTGACGCTTTGTACGCTCAGAGAAAAATGAGCAAAGCTAAAAAGGCAGAGACTTTCTCTGTTTCTATTAACAAGTCTCAGAACAATGGTGTTGTTGAGGAGACTTTAACTAACGCTCAGGAATTGAAAAATTTGGTTCAAAGACTGAGAAGGATTTAATATAGGAGGAAAATTCTACTATGAAACTTTTTGAAAAGATTTTGATGGCAAGTGAAGATGTTAAGTCCTATCTTGTCTCTGGTAAGTGCGAGAACGAACTGTTTGACGGTGCTGTTGTTAAGGTTGGCGATTTGGTTGACCATGAGGTTTATAAGAACCTGAAGGACATGAATACTCGTACTATCGAGGCTGGCTATGAAGCTGGCAAGCGTTATGGTATTGTTGACTATGTTGGCGTGTCCGAGAGCGATGTCGTTGGCGTGAACTATAAGGGCCTTAGCATTAAGGTTGCTGGTCTGCCTGTCCCCGCTGGCGCTCTGACTCGTGTGCGTATTCCTCAGATTGGTGACGAGTTCTTCCTTGGTGACGAGAACTTTACTGCCGCTCCTACCGCTGGTAGCGTGTATGTTCCCGATACTGACGGTCGTTTTAAGGCTGGTGCTGAGGGCGCTGGTTTTGCTGTTAAAGTTGAGTATGAGACCAATAAGATTATGGGTCAGGTCAATGACAGCAAGAAGTATTTCTGCACCGTTCTGTCTATCTAATAGAAGATTCTATAACCTAAAAGGAGGATATATATAATTATGAAACAGATTTTTAGTTATAACAAGTTCAACGAAGATGTCGCTGACGGCCTCGTTGAATCTTTGGTTACTTTGTCCGAAAAGGCACTTGAGGGTAAGGCTAATACTGCCGAATATCAGGACGCTAATAGTGAGTTCTCTGCTAAGTTCATGCAGTATTGCGTTGAGCAGGGTGGCATGACTTGGACTGGCATGGAAATGATTAAGAGCCCCATGGTGTATAAGAAGACTGGTTTCCTTGAGACCTTTGACACCATCATGGCTGGTGCTATTACCCCTGTTGTTCCTACTGTTGCTGCTATGGGCTATGAGCAACTGTATGATGTCGTTCAAGTTGGCTTCGGTGATAACTGCAAATATACTATTGATAGCAATGAGCTGTTTATCGTTTCCAGCCTTGCTGAAGGCATTGCTCGTGGTGGCGTTCAGACCGCTTCTAACACTGAGTACACCGTGTCCGCCAAGCGTGAACAGGTTGCTCTGTATGTTGACTGGTATCATGTTGCTTCTGGTAAGCTTGACTGGGGTAAGCTGATTGCTAAGATTGGTGCCTCTTTTGCTGCTTATATTCAGGCTCGTCTGGCTAAGGTTATGGCTGACGTTATTACTAATAACAATAATGTTGCTACTGCTAACAAGGACGGCATTGCTGGTTATATTGCCAATGGTCTGACTGATGAAAACTGGCTGAAGACCGCTCGCAATATCAAGCTGGCTAATGGCGGTGCTGATGTTTACGCTCTTGGTACTTCTATTGCTCTGGCTTCTGTCCTTCCCGACAGCACTAAGGGCTTCCGTTATGGCGAGGATTCTGCCATCGTTAAGACTGGCTTCTTGCCTGACTACAAGAACGTTCCTATGATTGAACTGGGCAACGCTCTTGTTCCTAATACTATCAACGGCACTCCTGAAGTGGTTCTGCCCGATGATATTATCTATATGCTGCCTCTGGGCATGAACAAGCCTATTAAGGTTGTCTTTGAGGGTCAAACCGTGTCCGTTGAGAAGGATGCTATGTTTGCCGCTGACCACGCTTATGGCTTCGTTGTTGATATGCGTATGGGCATGGACGCTGTGGTTGGCTCCAAATTTGGTGCTATCCAGTTGACCTAATTTATAAATTAACTGTAATTTATAATTAAGTTTTTATAGAAAGAAATATAAGATGATTTTTCTTGATTAATATTTCTAAAGTTTAAAAGGTTTAAAAGGAGACATTTAAAATGGCTGTAAATAAAAACAAGAAAGTAACCGAGGAAGTAGTAGCCCAAACCGAGGCTCCTTCCACTGAAACTAATAATGCAAACGATATGACTGCACAGTTCATGGAAATGCTTGCTTCTATGAAAGAGACTATTAGCTCTCTTAAGAACGAGCTTGATGAACAGAAAAAGAAAAACGAAGAATTAGAAAAGAAATACGAAGCACAGGAAGCTACTCCAGTTATGGAAGTAGCTCCTGTTGTTTCTTCTACCCTTCCAGATACAACTGAAAGATTGCTTGAAATTCTTGGTAATAAGAAAAGTGATAAAGAGGTTGTTATTGTGCATAACAGAGAGCTTCTTGGAGGTCTTGCAACCTCTATTCGTTTAACTGGAGCCGCTATTGATTTCCATACTTTAGGAGAAGAGAGAGTGCTTAGTTGGCAGCAGTTTGAGGAATGTGTTTCTAAATATCGTAAATGGTTTGATAAAGAAATTATCCTTATTGGTGCTGGATATGAAGATGTTGCAGAGCGTTATAACATCCCTTGTGTTAAACGTGGGAATTATAATTATGTTACCAAGAAAGACCTCGCCGAGATTTACAAGAAGTCTGAGCGTCAGCTTGAAGATTATTTAAATACTCTTACTGAGGAAGACAGGGACTTTGTTTGCTCTTATTGGCTTGGTAAGTGTTACGAAAAGGATTCTCGTTATATGGATAGAGCTAAGATTGAGTTGCTTAATCGTATCTCTAACAAGCATATTTTCGACAACTATATCGCAACAATGAATTTTGGTTACTTTAATAAGTAAATACAAGAAAGGGGATTAAACAATGGGTTTTTTGTTTAGTGATGTTTATACAAAAGCAATAGCATTGTTCGATGACCCTCGAATCACGAAAGCATATGAAACAGATAGGGTACAATTCTCAAAGATTATGTATACCTATATGCAAAATGCAATTGGAATGTTTAATAATCCCCTTAGCGTATCTTTACGCTTATCCGAATATAATGAGCCAAAAGGAACTATGTAGATTTTTCAGGGAGACGGGAAAAACAACGAGTTCCTTTTGGACGAAGAATTTGAAATACTTTCGAATTCAGAATATTGTTATATGGAACGGGATATTATGGTACAGGGGTCTGTGGACAAAAATAAACATACGGTAATTTTCCCGGATGTTTTACCTGAAGGTAAAGAATACGCAGTAGAACAATATTATGTAGGAGAATTTACTGATGATTTTTCTAATTTGACGCTCAATAATGTTGGGAGTAAATAGATTGTAGAATATGTAAAAAACATTCTTGCAAGATTATTGGTAAAAGCATGGGGTGAAGAAGAAAGAAATATGCTTCTTGATTTGAGAAACCTTATGCAAGATAGCGATTTTAAGATTATGTCTAACGATAAAATCCTGAAAAGCAAAAATGAATGGGTAAACCAACTTGATACTGAAATTTGTAATCAAACAAGCAAATTATCTTGGCAGATTCGTTTTGCAAACGGCTCTCGAAAGATAGGAAGGGGGTAAAATGGAAACTTTTAATGAAACTTGTAATGAGACATTTAAGGTTACTTTATCTTCTAATGAAAAAATTGTTTGCTTGGAGGAGATTATTTCTCGTTTGAAAAAGATTCTGTATGTGTACGACAAGTCACAAGAACCAAATTCAAATTATAATTACAAAGTATTTTGCGGTGGAGTTGCGCTATATGTTTCTTCAAGTAACACCCTTTTTAATGGGGAATTAGTAAATATTGTAATTAACATTAACAGTATTTTGACTAATCGACTTGATAAAGGGCAAATTAAGAAACTTGTTTTTGAATCCATTAATTTTGCTAATTATCTTCTTAAAAAATATCAAGATTAAAAGCAAGCCTTATAAGGAGATAGTTATATGGCAATTATTGATACAACTAATGTAACAAATAGTTCTATGTTATTAAAATCTCGTTTAAATAAAAATATGTCAAAAGACAATCATTACATTAATGACCTTTAGGCAAAACGAGATTAGGATTGGGAATTTAGATATAATGTAGTCGGTATCGAAGAGGAAAGAAAAAAACAAATTGGGTATACAGATTTGTTGCCTAATTATACTCCTCTTGATGTTGTTATACGTTCTGTCAAAGGAGAAAACGGAAAAGATTTACGGACAGATTGGGCTCAACTTTCTTTTAGAGATTTGAAATACGACCATGAACTTGGTAAAAGATTTCGCTTTAATTTAGAGTTCCCTGATATGTCTCTTATGTCAGAAGAAGACAAATATTATGATACAAGTGTATGGATTAATATAAACGCATCTCCCATTAATCCGGGAAGCTCTTGTGTTGTTAGACGCTGTAATGCTTCCGTAGCTGTTTTAGGGTCTCCGACAGGAAAATCTGATAATATTACAGAAGTAAGATATGAGCCTGTTATTGTGGATAGTGAGTTGAAATATATGCAACTTTATTATAACCAAACTTTAGTTGTTCCACAATCAGAGTTATATCTTACTGTTCAAATGAATTATTTTTCAAATTGTATAAAAATCAATGATAGAATTATTCTTGGTTCTATTGATATAAACGAAGAGTTAAATAATTCTTTATATAAAGTAAAAGCAGTTATAAAATGCGCTTCTACGAAAACATTTGTTCGTCAACGGGAAAATGGAATAAAAGATATACCTTTGATTGTTTTGGCTTTGGATAAAGATACTGTGGCTGACGAAGATAACTTTGAAAAAAGGATTCCAAAAAATGCCCCAGTTTATTTTATTCCAGAAAAAGAAAACAATGAAAGCAATGAATATCAAATTGTTCTTGACCCGCAAGACACAAAAATAATCCTTGGCGATAGTCGAGAATGTAAGACTTACTTAAGTCTTAAAGGAAACAGGATAGATACTGAGTTTGAGTATTAGATTGTTTTAAATGGTATTAAAGAGGAAAATTGGAAAAACTATTATATTTTCACAAAACTTAGTGGAAACTCTTTTGTTATTAAGAATCTAAAAACGTGCAATAGAGGAACATTGGATGTAACAGCTTCTTGCAAAGACCCAAATGATTCTAATATTACATTTAGCGAAGTATTTAGATTTAAACTGGGAGGATTTTACTAATGATTGATAATAGTTTTGCTCCATCTGCTTATAACAGATTTATTCATTTAGATGAACTTGAAGATAGAATTATTTACTATCTTATTTCACCGAATAAAAAGACACAAGCAGAATTAGAATAGACGCATATTATTTGGAAATTGCTTTATTATAATGATTGTGATGCGTTAAACAGGGAACTTCCAACCTATCAACAGATAGTTTCTTTGATAAGTAATGGTGATGGGGCTCAAACTGATAAACGTATTTTTAGAAGCCCTCATTTTGAAGACGCTTGGACTGCCGAGAATACAATTCTTAAAATATATATTGACAGGATTATTCCTGTTGATAGATATAAAGCAGTTGTTAATGTCGGTATTGATGTTATTACTCATAACAAGTGTGTTGATATTAATGTTTCAGACGAAGAAAACTCTTATCCCGTTGACAATGTTAATGGAGTAGATGTAAGAATTACGATGAAGAGTAGAGTTACTACTTTAGTAAAAGCAATTTTGTTTTTATTAAATGGGGCTTAGGTACAAGGTATTGGTACAATGGAATTTACTCGTACAATGAGTCAGTTCCAGTATGGTCAATACGGCGTTTGGAACAACAGAAATTTTGAGGGTATCAAACTTACGATGGGTTGTTTAATGAGTGGTGTTTCTTAAGGGGTGATGTTGAATGGTTATTTCAAAGGAGCTTCAAGAAAAAATCACTGTATACGAACAAGCATATTTCGGTTTAGATGAACCTGTTCCCTTTGTAAACGGGTTAAAAATTTACCCGGTAATGACGAAAGATTATTATAATTTTTATAGTAATTTGTCTTGTTTGACCATGGATAAAACCGTTAAAAAGGTTAAATCCGAGGATGAAATGGGACGAGTTGTTTATAAAGACGTATCTAATCCAGAAGGAATTAGTATGTCCAATATGGCTTATTTGATAAGCTGCATGGAGAATCAAGAATATGGACAAGCTATAACTGCTTAGGTTATTAGTATGTTAGAACTTGTTCTCCATGAAAAGAATGGTTTGTTTTGTCCAGAATGTCGGCATAAGATTGAGCAAAAAGAAATTACAGCTAAATTTATTCAACTTCAACAGTCTTTTACAGAAGATATGGATGAATAGGATAAAAAAATAGAGAATTTAAAATTTTTGCAAAATATTAGTGTATGTCCCGACTGCCAAAGTAAAATGAGAGAGGTGTTTAGTATTGTTAATACTTCTCCTAAAAAATTAAGTATTTATAATACTGAATTAACTCCCAAGCAATTTGACGAACTGGTAGCTGTGGTAACTCATTAGAACATATTAGATTATGATGGGGACAAATATATTGACCCCAACTTGAAAAAAGATATGGAGTTAAAACAGCGTTTAGAAAACAAAAACTATTCTTCTCCAAGTCTGGAAAAGATGTTGGTTTGCATTTCGATTAGTTCTCCATATACGATGGAAGAATTAAAAGAAAAGATAACTTTAAGGAAGCTTTCTTTGATGTTGAAGACGATAGACGCTAAGAATTATTATTATGCTTAGATATAGGCTTCGATGTCAGGATTTGTTGAATTTAAGAAGCCTCCTGAGCACTGGATTTTTGGAGAAAACAAAAAGGATATGTCGAAAGAAATCATGTCCATGAATGACTTGCAACAGAAGTTTGCAAGCGTTACTTAATATTGTTAAGACAATTAAATTGAAAGAAAGGAGAAATTATGGGAAAATCTAAATTAGATGGAACTAATGTGATTCAAGATTATTTAAGTGGATTATCTGCTGATACCCTTGGAGAACGTTATGGGTTAAGTGATGTAGCAGTAAGAAATTATTTGCGAAAGCATGGAGTTAAGTTGAGAGATTCTCATGATTCTGTTTATGATAGTAGTAGACAATCTCCTTATCATTTTAATGAACATTGGCTTGATGAATTAGACTGTGCGGAAAAATTTTATTTTCTTGGCTTCTTTGCGGCTGACGGCTGTAACAGTAAAAAATATAACAACGCAAAAATAAAATTGCAAACGTGTGATTTAGAGTTACTTGAAAAATTTAAGGCTTTATTGGAAAGTGATAGACCTGTTTATAATGTTCATCAAAAAGAGACAAAAAACAGGAAAGAGTCTTTTGCGGTAAATTTTGAATTAACAAGTAAATATTTTTGCGAAAAATTGGAAGAGCTTGGGTTATCAGAAAGAAAAACGTACATCTTGCAATTACCTGATTATATTCCTGATAAATATTTTCGAGATTATATTCGAGGGGTATTTGATGGAGATGGCAATATAAGTATTAGCTATAAAGGCAGAGCAAGAGGTATGAGTAGTATTGCTGGAAATCCAAGATTTCTTTTACAAATAAAAGAAAAATTAGAAAAATTTTTACCTGTTAATATTGTTTATTATCAAACCAATGAAAATTGCGGATATATAAAAATTAATCGACAGGAAGATTTAAAAGTGTTTTTAGATTGGATGTATAAAGATAGTAATCTTTATATGGAAAGGAAATATCAAAAATATTTGGAATTTTTGTCGATTCGAAATTTTTCTGTGGAAACAAAAGGACAAAAACAAAGAAGATTAAAAGAACAAGAAGATGAAATTGTTAATAAATATATTTCTGGTATTGAGGAAACAAGTATGATTTGTGAACAATATTAGATGTCTATAAATACTTTGTATAAAATTTTACAAAGAAATAATATTAAGCCCAATCGTGAAAATAATCGTAGGGCTATAAAACAAGGAGGATAATATTATGGTATTGGCTGACACAAGCTTAGAATCACTTGTGTTAATAAGTACCCGTATAGAGAAATCTGTATGTAAAAGCCACTCTTGAATTGCTGGAAACCCCTAAAGATATTTGTACTACAACGTAAAGATGAAAAAAGCTTAAACGTGAATGTTGCGAAAGCAGAAAAAAAACAAATATATGATATATGGTTAAATCCTAAGTATTGAATAATGGGCAATCAGCAGCCAAGTTCTGAATAAGAAAAGGTTCAACGACTATCCCGGAAGGGAGTACACTATAAGCGACTGATAGTGGAAGTTGGAGACATCTTTTTAAGATGATGATATAGTCTCAACTTTATGGAAACATAAAGGCGAAAGCTAACAGATGTGGCGGTCTGTTAAAAGAATTTTGTTATTGCTGGCGTGGGCAATGCTACCCTGTTCGATGGTGAACGTTTGGTGGCCTCTGCTAACACTCTGATTGATTCTGGTATTACTATTGGATTAAGCTTCGAAGACGTGAGGGCTGGAATTCGGAATAAGCTCTATGGTCGTTATGCCCATACTTCCACTTTTGACCTGAAGCTGACCGATGCCATGTTTAACCTTGAGTATCTTGCCATGAACACTGGTTCTGACATTTCTCTGGGTGGCGATGTTATGGTTGACGAAGAGCTGACCTCTACCGCTAAGAAGATTAAGCTGTCTCAGACTGCCGTTGCTATTTCTGGTAGCAAGGTTTATGCTTATGCTAAGAAGTCTGGCACTGACAATGTGTACGACAAGTATGCTGTCTCTGAAGCCAATGAGATTGAGGTTCCTGTTGATGGTACTTATTGCATCCGCTATATGTATACTAATGACCTCGCTTCTAAGATGATTATTAACGCTAACTTCATCCCCAAGACTTTGACTCTGATTCTTGAGGCCAACCTGTATAGCGGTGGTTCTTGCGACATCGAGACTTCTACTTTGGCTGGTAAGGTTACTATCAAGGTGCCTCGTTTTATGCTGAATGGTTCTCAGGAGCTTTCTCTGACTGCTTCTGGTGTTGCTAATACCTCTATCGAGGGCACTGCTCTGGCTTCTGGTTGTGCTGGTTGCTCTGGCGATGGTGTGTATGCTGAAATTATTCAGGTTATGGCTAACCGCACTCTTGAGAATGGTTTCACTGGCATTGTTGTTGAGGATGCTGTGCGTGAGGCTTCTAAGGGTGATAAGCTTGAGCTTAATGTTTATGCTTGCCCCGTTGATGCTGCTCCTATCAAGTTGAGCAACGACCAGATTACTGTTGCGGCTACTGGTACTGGTTACACTTATGCTAATGGTATTGTTACCATTGCTGAGGATGCCACCACTCCTGTAACTGTGGAAGTGTCTGCTTTCGATGGTAAGTATACTGCTTCTCTGAACGTTACCATTAAGTAATTATGCTTTGTCGAAATGCTGAATTCAACGAATTTGGCAGATTGATATGTAAGATAAAAAAAGCTGGGAGGGAAACTTCCCAGCTTTGTCCTTACGCAAAGTATTGTCATCAGAAGATGAAATGGGAAAACAGTCCTTCGATGGATAAATGTTCAAAGAAGGATTATATCTTAGAAGAATCTGCTGGAGGAATTGAAGAATAAAAGAAGGAAAGTAACCTTTTGTGTTGCTTTCCTTTTTTGAACGGAACAGGCAAATAAAACTTAAATTTTATTTGGTAAAAATGTAACACTTTTTGCATATTTTTCGTTACATTTTATATTAAAAGTTGCAAAAAAGGATGCGAAATAAATAAATTAAATCTTAATATAGAATACGAGGAGCAAAATTCGTGAAAGTTATTGACATTTTGCTTTTGGTGTGGTATATTACAGTCAGAATAATAGTAGATGTAAATTTTAAGAGATACAGGTGTAGTACAAGTAGAGTATACTGAAAAGAGATTGAGGTGTAAATCCTCAGACCTGTTTAATTTTTATTTTAGCGAAAGCTATATTTTTAGGAGATTTTTATATGAACGATTTAATTTCTACTTTTTTTGATGATGATTTTTTTGGATTTGGCTTGCCAACAAGAATTCGTTATTCTACGGAAAAAACCAAGGATATGATGCCAGCTTATTGGAAGCGTTGGACTAAGAAGGACGCTGATGACAAAGAGGAGGTTTTGGGCTACAAATGTTTGGTTCGTACAGTAGGTGTAGCAAGTGAAGATGTAAATGTTACGCTTGAAAACGACCGTATTGTTGTAGACGGCAAGACCAAGGTAGAAGATTATACTTATTCTCAACACGTTGAACTTCCTATTTCCAAGGATGTTGTTTCAAATGTAAAGAGTGTAGAGTATAAGAGTAAGGACGGTATGACTTATATTTATTTGAAGGTTCGTACCCCCGAATATAAGAAGATTGATGTTAAGAGAATTGAGGAATAATTATTATTTCAAATTTATTTTAACCTCTCAATAAATTTACATTAAATGTATATTTCTCGTAAAGAGAGTTTGAGATATAACTCTCTTTACGAGTTCCTATACGGATATAGGAGGAGTTATTTTGAGTAAGAGCAAAGATAAGATTAGGGTAAGTTTTAAAAGTTCTGGTGCGGCAGAAGATGTTACTGGTTCCTGTACTGTGATTACATGGGGAAAACCAGAACGAACTATCCTTGTCGATTGCGGCTTGATTCAAGGTAATCAAAGTTTGTTGAAGGAATATCAAGCTAACAACGCAAGATTTTCTTTTAAAGAAAAGAATGTTGATTATGTCTTTATAAGTCACGCACATAGCGACCACACAGGAAGGCTTTCTTTGTTAACCAAACGTGGTTTTAATGGAAAAATTGTTGTTCCAGAAGGTAATAAGGATATAATTAGAGAATTGTCTCTTGATAGTGCAAAGATTATGCTGAGAGATGCAGAAGATTTGTTTAGGAGATTTAAAAAAGATTATCCTCCTATTTATGAAGAATCTGATGTTAAAAATATGGTAACTCTTATTAAAGAGTATCCTTTTAATGAAAAAATTAAATTGGATGATGAAGTAACTTTTGAGTTTATCCCGTCTGGGCATATAATTGGTGCTGCACAATTAATTCTTTATATTAAGAATGGAAATGTAACACGAAAAATTGCTTTTACAGGAGATTTAGGAAATCTTAGGACTGAAAGTTATTATGCGAATAAATTTGAACCGATTCAAAATGCTAATCTTTTAATTGGTGAATGTACTTATGCTAATAGAGAACGTAGCGTTAAGGCAAAAGATAGAGAGAAAGATTTAGAAAAGATTCAAGCTTTTGTTCGAGACGTTTGTATTGATGGTAACGGAAGAATTCTTTTCCCGTCTTTTTCATTGATGCGAAGCCAAGTTATGATTACAATTCTTTACGATTTGTTTAAAAATGACCCGGAATTTAATATTCCAATTTATGTGGGGTCTCCGCTAACTTGTAAAATCAATAAAATTTTTGATAATATTTTAACTGGAAAACAACTTGAAAAGTGGCAAGAAGTTTGCACATGGGATAAATTAATTTTTACAAGTAGTTTTGAGGATGTTGAAGCTGCTTTAAATAAAAATTCCCCCATGTTATTTGTGCTTTCCAGTGGAATGTTGTCAGGTGGTTTTTCTCCTGCTGTAGCTGAAAAACTACTTCCGTCCTCAAAAGATGGAATTGCTTTTGTTGGCTATTCTGTTGAGGGGACTTTAGCTTGGAAAATTAAGCAAAAGAAAACTAAAACAATTTCTATTAATGGAAAACAAATTCACAGTAGATGTAAGGTAATTAACTTGAATAGTTTTTCAAGTCATATGCAAAGGGATGAACTTTGCAATTATTATTCTGGTGGATTTGGAACTGGTATGTATGGCAAGATTGTTCTCCAACATGGAAATATGAAGGATAGGATTGGTCTTGCGTCTGATTTACAGGAACTTATTAGCAAGAGAAATCGTACTGATAAAGTAATTGTTGCTAATAAGTCCACAGAAATTTTGTTGTAATTTGATTTTAAATTCTCGCATCTTATTATATTGATTAGTGTCTAAAAACTCTGTGTGAGCTTAGACCTGATGCGAGAATTTTGTCTATGATGTTGGCTCAAAGGTGCTAACCGACCTACATACTTTCATGCGAGGTTTCAAACGGAAGAGAAAGGCGTTTCAGGATGTCGGCATAAATCCTATCACCTTATATACCATGTTGTATATTTAGGCCAGCTACGAGGCACTGTCTTGTAGCTTTTTAATGTGGTGTTCATGAGCACGGGATAATGACTTAATGGGAACTAAATTTGTGAGCTCGTAAAGCGAGTTCCCGCCACTACTTTTAAATTGTATAAAAGACGAAACAGGGAGTAATTAACCTTTTGTCTGACTCCTAATAAGACAATTATCGTCTTAATATAAAAACAGAAAACATTGTTCTTTTAGAGATTAACATATAAGGTTAACAAAAATAATTTTAAAAGGTTAAAAAGGTATTTAATATGGAAATTAAAAACGATGGTATGCTGGATGATTTGTTTTGTTTGGAAGACCTTGGCCCTGAAGCTAATTTACAGCTTCCTGACCCTCTTTTGGTTTAGAGGTATAAGTCGCTGAAAAATAGAGAATTGTGGATAACAAAGGATATAGATGAAACTTTGTTCCAAGAAATGCAACAGATTATTCGTTGGAATAAAGAGGACGCAGACGCAAAAATTCCAGTTGAAAATAGAAAAAAGATTTATTTATACGTCCATTCTTATGGCGGAGACCTTTATTCTGCGATGGGTTTTTTGTCTGTCATGAATCTTTCTAAAACACCTATTGTTACAGTAAACCTCGCTTGTGCAATGAGTTGTGGTGCAATGATTCTTATTAATGGTCACAAGGGATATAGATATTGTTTGCGTAACTCTACTGCTCTTTTACATTCTGGGTCAGCCGCTCAAGGGGGCGATTATAATACGATTCAACAGCAAAATCAGCAGTATAAAAATTTGATTGCAAGAGTTCATACCAATATTTTGGAGAACACAAAAATCCCCAAGGCTACTTTGTCTAAAAAGTTGAAAACAGACTGGTATTTGGATGATGACCAACAGCTTGAATATTCTTTGGTTGACCATATTGTAGATGATATTACACAGATTATCTCTTGATTTTAAATGAAACATATATTAAATAAAAAGGAAAATAAAAAAGATGGCTTTAAATGATTATACAGTCTCAAATGATTATTTGAGAGAGATGCGTTAGGTCAGGTCTAAAATTTTAGAAGGCGATGCAACTTGGTCTGATGCACAAGATATTAGAGCTAAATATGGGTTGCCGACTGTAACGACAGATAGCATCCGTAGAAGTTTTGGAGCGTATGATGAATTTGCTTCAAAGGGATGGGTTACTGAGCCCAAAGAAATTTTCAAGGCGCAGAAGGAAACTGTTTGTTTAAATGCGGATGGTTCTAAGACCTCTGAAAAGATTGTTGCTTTGAGTAAAGATGAAATTAACGATAAAGAATCTTTACTTAAGGCTCATGGATATGACCCTGTTTATTATGAACTTGTAAATGCAAAGAGTTCAATTTGGCAACAAGGGGATGGTAAAGGTGGTACAAGAAACCTTTATTCGTCTAAGATTACTGTAAAGCCCACTGAAACTGGCTTGGATTTAGAAGATATTAAGAGACATTTTGAGGAGTTTAAGACTCCTTATCGTGACTTAATGCACGTTTCTAAAGACAGACCTTTTGGTAAGAATATTGTTCAATTAAATCTCGTAGACTTGCATTTCGGTAGAATTGCTGAAGATTATGAAACTGGCAATGTTTACAATATGGATATTGCAAGAAACAATATGCTTAAAGTGGCAAATGATTTTGTTGCAGAAACTAATTTTGATGAAACTGAATATATTGTAATGCAGATTGGTCAGGATTATTTTAATAGTAGCTTTACTGGTTATACAACAAGTCAATCTCATATGCAAGATAACGCAACTACTTTTAATACCATTTTCAAGAGAGGTACAGAAGCTTTGATTGAAACAATTGAAGTTGTTGCAAGTGGAGCAAAAATTCCTGTAAGAGTTGTATTTGTTTCTGGGAACCATAGTAGATTTGAAGAACAAGCAATGGCTATGGTGCTTGAAGCCTATTATCGCAATAGTGAGATTGTAATTGTTGATGCTTCTCCTTATCCAAGGAAGTATATTACTTATGGAAATACTTGTATTGGCATGACCCATGGTAGCGATGAAAAGGATAGATTGCAGGGTTTAATGCAAGTTGAGAATCCTACTGGATGGGCTGATTCAAAGTATCGTTATTGGATGTGCGGACATTTGCATCACAATGATTGGGCTTTGAGAGAGAATTTTGGTGTATCTATTTTTACATTGTCTGCTATGACTAAGATGGATAATTGGACTGTCAAGAGTGGATATACAATGGCAAACTCTGGATGCACTGTATTTGTTTTTGATTATGAAAAAGGACTGAAAGACATTAAGTTCTTTTATGTATAACTAAACATTTTAGAGGATTTTATGGAGAACCAAGAGAACAAGAGAACAGATAAGCGTTCTTTTGATTAGAATAAAGATAAAAATTTTAATAAAAATTCCAACAATTCTGGTAAAAACTTTAATAAGAAGTTTGATAACAGTAAAAATAAAAACAATAATGACAAGAGAAATTCCAATAACGGTTAGAATGGATTTAAGAAGGACTTTAAGAAGGATTTCAAAAGAGATTGGAATTCAAATTTTGGAAAAGATAAAGATGAAGAAGACTTCAAGAATAAATATAAATCTAAACCGAAGAAGAAAGTGGTAAGCCATGAAGAAGAATTTCTTGATATGTTTAAAGAAGATTCCGAGAAATCTAAGAACAGAAATCGCTACGAGACTCGAAAAGCAAAAAAGCGCAAAAAAGATTATTACGAAGATTTCGAAGATGATTGGAATTGATTTGATAAATGAACTAAAGGCGAAATAAATGTGAAATAAACATGAAATTTTGCCGATAATATAATTTTACAAAGGGGTAGTTGAAATGTGTTATTAAGGCAGACCTTATGCGCTCAACTACCTCTTTTTTTACAATTTCCGATTTTGGGGAAAATGATATGAAAAACGCTGGTAAAAAATTTGAACAGCTTTGGAAACAGTCTGCGGAAAAGCAAGACCTGTTTATTTTAAGACTAAATGATAGTGATATGTCTTTTAACCCGAACAAGGAGTTAAGGTCACGTTTCACTTTAAAATCTCCTTGTGATTTTATAATGTTTTATAATGGATATTTGTTTATGCTGGAAATGAAGAGTACGCATAGTAAGTCCATAAGTTTTCAAAGAGAGCATGATGATGGGGGGATGATAAAGTTACATCAAATTAGTAGCTTATCAAATGCGGGATTACATGATGGAGTTGTTGCTGGATTCGTTATAAATTTTCGAGTAGAAAACAATGATGAACCGTACAGTGAAGATACATATTTTTGGCCTATTGAAGCGTTCAATGACTATTTTGTATCTAATGATAGAAAGAGTGCGAAACCGATAGATATAGTGCAACATGGTGGGATAATCGTAAAGCAAGAGCAAAGGCGAAAACTGTATGACTATGATGTAAAGAAGATGTTAGAAGACATTATCAAAGAAAAAGGATGTGATTAAATGGGTAAACAACCCTATAATAAAATTTATACTCCTGAACGATGGGAGGCAGTCAACAGAGAGAACAAAGACCTGATTGACGATTTTATTACAGAGTGTAAGGCTCAACGTAAATCAGAAGGTACATAGAAGTAGTATTTTGCTGATTTAAGAAGAATCGCCATTTGGGTAATGTTGGAATGTGATAACAAATCTTTTCTTGAACTTTCCAAGAGAGATTTTAGACGTTTTATGATTTATTGTCAAGAAGAATGGGAACTTAGTGCGGCACGTTGTAATAGAATTTTATCTTCTCTTCATATGATTTTAGATATGGCAGAAAATGATGATGATATGTATGAAGATTATACTCGCAACGCCAGTGAAAAGATTAAAGGAGTTCCTAAGAACGCAGTAAGAGAAATTGTATTTGTTCCTGATGAAGATATTACTTTGCTTTATAACAGATTAATGGAACAAGAAAGATATAAAGAAGCCACTTTACTTGCTTTGTTGTATGATAGTGGATGTCGTAAAAATGAAATTGCTTAGGTAACAAGAAGTAGTATTACAGAAGATGGAAACGCAAGTAATATTGTGAAACGGAAACGAAATAAACAATTTAGATGTTTGTATTTCAATAGGACAAAAGAAGCATTTAAAAAATATAATGCTACAAGAGACGATGATTCTGATGCTTTGTTTTTAAATGCAGAGGGCAAACCAGCTACTCCGGGTAATCTGTATGATTGGGTAAAGAATTGGGCTAAGGATTTAAAAGAACTTACAGGCAAAGATTATGAAAAAATCAATGTCCATAGCCTACGCCACGCTTTCGTAAATAATCTATTAAGTGGAGAACATTATCTTTGCAGAGAGCTTAATCTTGGAGCAATTCCTCTTGAGAAAGTTAAAACGCTTTGTCACCATGAAAGTAGCGATACCACTCTTGGGTATGCTATGAATACAGAAGAAAAAGATATTGAAGATTTGTTTGGTATTACGATTGGGTGAGGTAGAGCGTATGTATTATAAATGTTTAGCTTGTTAGAATGAGCAATGGATAGATGAAGATGGCGAAGATTCTGAATACACAAAGACAGATTATGATGAATTAGAGCTAAAAGATGGAAGAAAGGTAAGGGTATCGTTTCTTCATGTGTATTGTCCGCACTGTGGGCATGAGATGGTAGTGCGGGTATCGAAGTAAGGCAAATAAAAATACTTTTTTATTTGGATAATTTTTAAATTAATATTTGATTAAAGGAGATTTTCACCTATGGATGAAAATGTAAAAGATAATAAAGTTGTTGATTTTCCAGTTAAGGAAAATACTAATCCTGAAATTGAAACAGAAAATAAGATTCCAGAACCAATTAAGCTTGCAGAACTTGTTAATGTTGCTTCTCGTTTTGTTCAGGGTAAAACTTCTGTAGAGGAACTGGATGAACTTGGTAATAGAATGACTATTAGGAATTATATCCCTATTCTTGATAAGATGCGACTTATTATGGCTATTATTTTTAAGTTTAATGCAGAAGAAGTTGAGATGCACGAAATTCGTGTGATTAATATGGAGCGTGAATTGTTCTTTGATGTTCTCTTGGGTGGTTATGCGCTTATTGATGTAAATGACCCCGATTTAAGAACTTATCAATCTTATGATTTGCTTTATCCTCTGTTTGCTAATTTTATTCTTCAGTATTGTAAAGATGATTACAATAAAATTATAAAGATGATTGAGGATTCTCTTAATATTTATGCAATGCAGGATTTGGATTCTTTGTTTAACAATGTTGATTACAAGGCTCTTAAGGAGACGGCTAAACAGCATGAGGAGCTTCTTAAGTCTTTTGAAAAGAATAAAAAGCTTGTAGCAGATTTGCGTAAGATTTACGAAGCTGAAAACCCAGATGGTGTTAAGGTTCTTGACGCTGTTAGTGAAACAATTCAGAGAGAAGCAAACGAAGAAGCCAAGCAGAAACTTAGCAATACAACTGCTACAAAAAAGAGTAAATCTCAGAAAAATTAATTTGATACAACCATCTTTAGAGATGTTTTGTATAATACCGTGGTATTATCCTTGTTGTGGAGAGGGTTAAGCAAGCCCTCTCCTTTAAAAATATAGAAGGAGGTTAATATGGATACTTTATCGAATGTGTTTTCAAAAGCACTTAACGATTCGTTGGATAAAATAAAACAAGATATTCAAAAACAAATGCCATAGAAGATGGCTACGATAAAAAATGAAATGTATGGATACTATCGTAATATTATCGAAAGTGTTTTTAAAAATGTTTTCGATGAATATTATGGAGAATATTATGATGAAGAATCTCTTTTTGCTTCTTTAACTTTTATTAATGGAAAACATATTTATCCAGATGTTGTTTATAGTACGAGTAAGTTTAAATTTTTAAATAAAATGCAACGTCTTCAACAAGATATGGGACATTCGGTATCAAGAGATTCTACGATAGATGATTATATAGACCCGGATTTTCAAGATTCAACAACTGGCCTTTTTGAAGAACAATATTTTGCTGATGATGCAGATGCAATTTACTGGGAAGATATTCAAGTAGACCCATTGCAATTTTGGAATCTTGATTTAACAAAAAATAATAATATAAATACTTTAGCCTTATCTCCAATTGAGGAGGTATATAAAATAGCGTTGCGTAGGCGGCAACAAGAATTTTAGAGACAATACGACTCTTCAATTAAATCCAAAATTTATAAAAAATATGGAATTAAATTGGGATAATAGGAGGTAAGGTATGGCACAAAATGAATACGATGTTGATATAAAATTAAGCCTTGAAAATAGCATTGATTCGTTAACTTCAAAGCTTGATAAAGTAGATAAAAAAATTGAAGAAAAAATTGCTTCTTATCAAAGGCAGTTTCAAAAAATAAAAGTTCCTGACAAGGGAACAGAACAAGATTATATTAAATCTCAAATGTCTACTGATTAGACATATGCTGATTTAAGTTCTAAAAAGCAAAAATATACTAAAGGTATTGAAGCAGCAAAAGCACTAAAAGGAAAGATTCAAGCTGTTGATACTGCTGGGATTCAAACTGAACTTTTAACTTTGGTAGATAATTTACCTTATATTAATGAACTTTTGCCGATTTTAAAAGAAGCGAGAATAAAAACCGCAGATTTAGCGAAAACTGTAAAATTAGCCAAATCTGAAGCAGATAAAATAAAAACGATAAAAACAGTTTCTAAGCCTAAAGTCGTTTCTGAACCAAAAGCCACTCCAACTACAGTTCCCCAAACGCAAAAGAAAAGACCTGTAGTTGTTGTTCCTGATGATGTGTCAGATAAAGATTCTTATAAATAGGCAAAAGAATTGATTGAAGCTCGTAAAGCTAACAATTTAAAATATGGAGCAAATAAAACTTTACCCGCTTATGATAAGACTCGCAAAATGATTGCAGAATCTGAATCAAGAGGTCATGCCAAATACACTCAAGAAGAAACACAGCAAATTTTTGAGATGGTTATGAACGAAGAAGAACTTAAAAAAATGGTGGCTTCTAAACCTCGTGGGGGGGCTATTGAAAAAGGTAAAGCGTATTTAACCAGAAATGGATATGGAACTTTTCTCCCTAAAGATTCTGCTGATATAGTTCCCGGTGGACATTATTCTCAAACAGATGGATTAATGCCAAATGAATCTATTAAAGTTAACGCTCCTAAAGCATGGGCAAAGGTTTCTAAATTAACAGGTGTTGATTTAGGAAGTAAATACGGTCAAGCTTCAATGTTTCAGGTTGATGAATATTATTCTCAACTTCAAGAAGGCGTAGAACAATTAAAAACACAACTGGAAACTGCTTCCGCAGAACAAAAGCCTTTAATTGAAGCTAAGGTAAAGAAACTTAACGAAGCTGCTGGTATCATTGTTTCTACTATTACAGAAGCTATTAACAATACTTCTGTTGAGGAAATAAAGAATAAAGCAATTAGTAATGCAACTGTTAGAGATAATGGGATGTTCGGGTCTGATTTTGACCCAGATGCTCCTTATGCTAAAACCTCTCCTTTAATGAGAGAAATTTAGGGTAGATTTGGTACTAAACCTACTGATTTTGAAATGGAACTTACTGATAATAATAAACCAATGCAACGTCAGTATGAGCCAGATGTTGTTAGAAAAGAAGAATTAAATGAAGCAAAAGCAAATTCTGCTTCTATCGCAGAAATGGAAACCAAAGCTAAAGAGACAATGGAATATTTGTCTGGACAATTTTGGGAAGATTTTTCTAAGGCGTTAAATGAACATGGTGCAGAAGGGGCTTCCGAGTTAGTTAATTAGATTTTAGCTCAACAAAAAGATGTTTTAAGAGGAAATGTTGAGGAATCAAAGGATTTGCATTTTGGTTCTGAAATAGGCGACATTGGTAGAGACAACGGTGAGGGGACTTTTAATAGATAGTTAGAAATTCCCATTTATGATGATGATAAAACAGGTAGCGGAACCGAATTGGAAGCTCAAGCAGAACAGTTTCAACAAGAATCTGCTCAAGCTGAGCAAAAAATGACTTCTTCTATTAAAAGCTTTACAGAAGCTATTTTAAAAGTTGTTGACTTTGAGTACGAAAATGCCATGGATAGTTCTTCTAAGGTTGGGCTTGGTAAATTAAAAGAAAAGCTTGAAAAGAATCTTGGAGCTTTTTACAATCCTGATGAAAAAAGTATTCAACAAAATTATGACGAATCTTTTAACCGTGCGGCCCGTTTGCTCACGGTTGGCCCAATGCAAGTAAAGAACTGGCAAACTTATGCAGATAAAACAGGGATTTCATTCCAACAATCTGTTAAACGTACAACTTCTGCTATGGAGCCAGATGAAAAAGATGAATTTTTAGCAGATGTTTCTGAATCTGTTAAGGCATATAATCGTTTTAAAGCTGTAATAAAGGATGATTGGTCTAATTTAGATGATGCTTTAAATGCGGCTTTATCTGCTGATAATAAAGAAACAAGAGAAATTATTGCTCAAATTAATTCTTTTAAAGGGGATTCTCAAAAATGGGAAAACTGGAAATCAGCTTTTAAACAAGAAATGACTCCCGGTGGCCCAAGTGCTAACGTTGGGGGAGATACAAGTCAAAAAGTTGATAAGGGTATGCCAATACCTCTTGATGCGGCAAATTATGGGAAGCTTTCTCCTAAAGCTCGTAATATTCAAGGTCATGGCTTAGGTCAAGCTGTTTTGGGTACTTTTGGTACTACTGATATTGAAGAAGGCATAAAAAGAGGAGAAGAACGTTTAAAGCAACTTGAAGCATTTGTTGATAAAGCAGAAGAAAAATACTCTGAAGCTCAAGCAACTATTGAACGTATTCAACAGGAATATGGTACTCATGTAACAGATAAGGGAACAATAGTTGATTTTGATTTGCCTCTGTGGGCTGATGAAAACGCTTCTAAGAAAGATATTCGCAAGAAGACTAATATTGATATAAACCAATATCAAAAGGCGCAAGAAATTGTGGATAATCAACCGGGTGGGCAACAAGAAGTCGATTATGTTAAAGCATTGTTAGCTCAACTTTATGATGCAAGAGATAGAAGAAATTTAGCTTTAGCGACACAAGATGCTAAAACTGTAACTGTTCCAGAAGACTTAACTGGTAATTCTTCTACTTTCCTTGCTCCGACTGATAAGGCTCAAGACGAACGCAATCAAGAAATGGCAAAGCAACTTGGGTTGTTAAAAGAAGAAGAGCAACAAGCAAAACAAACTGAGCAAGCTGTTGTTGAAGCTGAAAACAACAAACAAGAAGAAGTTGCTCAAACAACGGTTGAAGTTGAAAAACAAGTAGAAACAGTTAAAGAACAGGAAAAAGAAAGTGCGTCTGCTTCAAATGTTCCTATGGAAGAAGAAACAACACCTACTGTTCAAGAACCTGTTACAAAAGTACAAAATAATATTCCAGACCATGTAAATTCTTTGCAAGAATCTATTGATAAAGAAAAAGAAAAATTAATTGTTTCAAAAGATTTAACTGAACAATTAATTAAAGAATCTGAAGCCTTTAAAATGGTTCAAGAATCCGTTTTGGGTGAGGTTGAAGCTACTAATAAAGCGGCTGACGGAGAAACAGATTGGGCTAAAAGAGTTGCAGAGATAAAACAAGAATTAAGAGATACAGCCAAAGCTCTTGAGGAAAAGAAAGCGGCAGAAGAAAAGGCTAAATCCAAAGAAAATTCTAAATCAAAAGAGGAAGAGGTTTCTAATCCTTTTAGTGATTTTACGGATGAAGAAATAAGAAACGCTGGTAATAGACCTCTTAGCGGCGGAGAAATGATGTCTTATGGTAGCGGCAAACAAGAAAATCAATTGATTTCTAAATATCTTGCCGAATATCAAAAGAGATTGAATTTGGGTAAAGAAGTTAACGCAATAGCTTATAAAATAAATGAACTTTCGAAAAATGGAACAAAGGCTTCTGAACAAGAACTGGCTAATTTAAAAGAATAGCTTGACAGTAAAAGAAAAGCTTATGATGCTCAAGTCCAATATATGGAAGATAATAACCTTACTAAAACAGTTGAACAAGCTGGAGGTCAAAGTCAAACTCGTATTGGTAATGTTATTCTTTCCGCAAGAGGAGCGGAAAATGTTAAATAGAAAAGCACGGTTTTAAAAGAAAATTATTTAACATCGGATTCTAAAAATATTAGAACAGCAGATAAAGCCAGAGCTTCGGAAGAAAAAAAGGCTTTAAATAATGCTATTGATAGGCAAAAAGATTATAATGCTTTAATTCAAGAAGAGTACGAGCTTAAGCGTAAAATTCAAGGGTCTTCTGGAGATAAATAGGTTGAGCAACAAAATCGACTCGCTGAAGTTCAACAGGAGTTGCAAGCTTATACTAATATGTCTACTAAGATTAATGAGAACGGTTAGCTTATTGGACAACAAGTAGACAAACAAAAACTTCTTGATTAGCTTGCACAATCTACCTATTTAACTGAACAAGATAGAGCTAAAAAAGAAAGAGAAATTAACAACTTGTATTCTGAACAACAAGCTAAACTTTCTCGTTTCAAAATGCAAAATGCTCAATCTGCGGGTAGTAATACTATTAATACTAACTCTTTAATTGCCCAATATCTTAAGGCTCAAGAGCAAAGGGGTAAATTAGAGGTCGAACGTCAACGTGCGGCTATGAAAGGGCAGAATCTTTCTGGCACTCAAGCTATTGAAAATCGTGCGTTTGTTGGTAGCATTGATAGACAAATTTCTCAAATAGACAATAATTGGAAATATGATGCGGCACAAAAGTCTTTAAATGGACAAGTATTAACAGAAGAAGAAATTAATCGTCTTGAAACCGAAAGAGGTAGAATTATTGCTCAAAACAATCAACAATTGAGTAATATGCAAACTAATCTTTCTAATTCTAAGAGTTTCTTAGAAAAAATGGCTGACAATTTTGTTTAGAGTTTTAAACAAATTGGTGGTTATCTTATGAGTACGTTCTCTTTCCAAGGAATTGAAAGAGTATTTACAAATCTTGTAAGTAGAACTTCTGAACTTGATTCTAAGATGGTTGACCTTCAAATCGCAAGTGGTTATTCAAGAGATGAAATTAAGCGGATGATGCAAGATTTCAATAAACTTGGAAAAGAAATCGGTAAAACAACAACCGAAATTGCTGAAGCTGCTAACGATTGGCTTCGTGCTGGTTATGAAGGTGCGGAGGCTTCTCAATTAACTGAAGCATCTATGAATCTTGCAACTCTTGGTATGATTAATTCTTCTGATGCTACGAGTTATTTGATTAGTGTTCTTAAGGGTTGGAAGCTTGAAGCAAGTGAAATTGATGGCGTAGTAGATAAACTCGTTAAAACTGATATGGCGGCGGCTTAATAAAATAGGTCGCTTATTATGGTAACATAATAATAGAAAACATATTTAATTGCTGGAAAAACCTTAGAGCTTTATAAACCACAACATAAAGATGAAAAATGCTTAAGTGTGATGGTAAAAAATTATAAAGATTGGTTAATCAGCAGCTAAGGTTCGAATAGAACAAAGTTCATCGACTATCTCGAAAGAGAGTAGGGAAGTTAGTTGTAAAAGCTTTCCGAAAAAGTATGCTCCTTTTGTAAATTAGTTAAAAAGGATGAAGATATAGTCAGTGCTCATGTGAAAGCATGAGGGGAAACCAAGTAGATTAACGACCTACTTAAACACAACAGATTAGTGCTGGTGATTTGGCAGAGGCAATGTCTCGTGCAAACAACTCTGCTCAGATGGCTGGTAGTTCCTTAGACAGATATATCGGATATTTGACAACGATGACTGATGTTACGCAAAAGAGCGCCGCCAGTATCGGTGAATCTATGAAAACCGTAAAATTTATGCGGCTTTGTGTGATAATACATAAAACACAAAAGAAAATTCTCTCTAATTTTTCGAAACTCCAGAGATGGACAACGATTTGGAAGGTAATACCACCAACAACGACTTAATGAGAGAACTCCATAACAATGGAGATGCAAAAGTCTGGACTCGTACTATAATCTAAAAATGAAATACGAGAAGAAAAGTCAGGTGTAAAGACACCTTAAAGAAGAACTTTTCTCGCCTGTTTAAACATTTAAATAGGTCATAAAAGTAACAGACGGTACTCAAGATTCCAGAACATTGCTGCTGGCAAGTTTGTAGCGGCGGAATCCGATATAGAAAGTGAAAATTATAACGAAGAGGACTGGGCAAATCTCAACGATGTCGAAACAGCTCTCGGCGCATTAGGAATTAAAATTCGTGATAGTGTTGACAACTTTAGAAACTTTGATGATGTAATTGACGAAATCGCTTCTAAATGGAGCTCTTTCTCTGATGTCCAACAGTCTGGTATTGCTACTGCTTTGGCTGGTACTCGTTAGAGAGAAAACCTTATTACTCTGTTTGAAAACTTTGACCTTGTTCAGAAGTACGAACAAATTGCGGCAAATAGTTATGGTACTGCGGCAGAAAAGATGAAATCTTATACCGATAGTATGGAAGCCGCAAGAACAAGAATGACCACTTCTCTTGAAAAATGGACTCTTGCTCTTGATGGTTCTAAAGTATTAAAAGTATTCTATAATGCTATTGCAGATGTTTCTGATAATCTTGTTGCATGGTCTACTTCTATTATTGCTATGATGGCTTTAACGAATACGGCTGGGGTTGGAACGGGTATTCAAAATGGTCTTGGAAAGATTTGGTCTGTTTTGGCAAACAGCCAAATTTCTTCTATGAATAGACAAGAAACCTTTGCTAATTATTGGGGCAAAGGTGGTATAAGTGGTGTTTGGGCACGGATTAAAGAGAATATTGAAGGAGATTTCTTAGCTTCTCAAAAAGAAGTTTTCTCAAAATCTCTTAATGCGACTATTAAAAATATGGATGCCTTGTCTGAATCTGCCAAAACCATGTTGTCTGACGGTATGGTTCCATTGCAAAATTCAATGTTAAATTTGGAAGCTGCACAAAAGGCAGAAATTGGAGCCGCTTTAAGGAAGAATGAATTAAGTTCTTTGGAGTCTTATTCTATTTTAGAAGGAATTTCTATAGACACCAGAAACAATATAATTGAATCTCTTTTGGGTACAGTTAGCGAACAAGAGAAAAACACTCGTTTAGAAGCTATAATGGCTACTAATGGGAACAATGAAGCCGAAGCTAAATTGCGTTACGCCAGTGAATTGTTGGCAGATAGTCGTAATAATGCGGCAAGACAACAAATAGGAAGCGCTTTAGAGCAAAGTTCTCAAATGTCTGCTAAAAAAGCTGGTATTTCAGGAGCTATTACTGGTGGATTATCTATTGGGGGGTTGTTGTTAGGAAACACCATAGGAAAATCTTTAGGTGGGGGAACTGGACAAGCTGTTGGTAGTTTAATTGGAATGGGTTTGGGTAACTCTTTAGCAAAACAAGTTGCTGCTTCAATAGCCGCTTTACCCAAAAATGCTACTGTAATGACTGCTTTAAAAGCTGGACTTGGTGGTATGTTCACTGGAGTTGGAGCTATTATAACTCCTTTGTTAATAGCCGCTGTTCCTTTGGTAATAGCTGGATTTGTTAAGAAAGCTAAAAACAAAGTAAAAGAAGAAGCAGCTAATCTTGCAAAAGAAGCTTCTGAGACTTATACCAATACATTAAATGCTTCTGCTGAAGCTGTTAATTTTGATAAATTGGTTAATGGTGTTGATTATCTTGGAAGAAATGTCTCTTTAACAGATGAAGAATATCAAAAATTCCTTGATTCAAGTAATGCTCTTGCTGAAGCTTTCCCTGAGTTGGTCGTAAGAACAGATGAACTTGGTAACAAGTTTGTTGGCCCTGATGGATTGTCAGGACAAGTTGGAGAAGTTACCCAAAAAATTGATGAATTGACTGAAGCTTCTCGTAAAGCGGCTGACAGTGAATTGTTTAAAATGAAAGATGTCACATTTGCAGGATTTAATGTTGGAAAAAAGAGCGGTTTTTCTAATGTTTTTGATGAACAAGCCAAGATTTTAGGAGAGGCTAACAATACATTAAAATATAAAGCAAAAACGGTTTATGGTGTTGATGTTTAGGGATTAAATCAAGAAATCGCTTTAAGAGAAAGCACTCTTGAAAATATTGGTAAAAATCAAGGAACCGATTCTGACGAATACAAAAAAGCAAAGAAACAACTTGACCAACTAAAATTGGATAGAGATGCGTTATTTGAAGATATTAATACTGCTAAAGACGCTTTGGCTGAATATACAGAACAATTAATTTCTTATGCTAATACAGCTAATGGACAAGCTGAATTTGAGGGACAGTTTGGTAATATTGAAGACCAATTAAACGATATGTCTGATAACGGAAAAAATCTTGTTTTGTCCTCTGTTAAATTGGCAATAAGAGATATGGAATTCACGGACGAAGAAGACTATAAAAACAAGGTTTTATCTTTAACTCAAAAAGCTGCTGATTTGCTTGAAAACAATCCTGTTATAGCTGATATTTATTATGGTGTTGGAGAATTTAAAACTCTTGGAGACCAGTAGGATGCCATGGAAAAGATGATTCCTGTATTGGAAGAAATCTTTGGTGCTGATGGATATGATGATGCAGAAAAAGCAATAATTGAACACCTTGGTTTAAAGATTGTGGTTGATGGCGATAAAACCTCTATTGAAATTGAATCTCTTGGAGAAACTTTTGCGAAAGGGTTTGCCAATAGTGTTGCAACAGAAGCAACTGCTCAAAAATGGAATGATTTTATTGGTACGTTAACTCAAGACCAGTATAAACAACTCAATTCTTTACAAAAAGGCGGCTGGATTACTGCTGGGTCTGTTTACAATCCCGGAATGGTAAGGAAAATGCTCGGAGTTGATGAATATCAAACAACAGATATTCGCACGTTAGTAAATCAATATAAACGTAAACGTGCAAATGGATGGTTTGATGCTAATGGTCATACAAATGCTGGAAATACTGCCAGAAGCGCATATTCTCAATTTTAGAATGATTTAGCTAATAGCCCTGATGAACGGGCTAATTTTTCTGATTATATGCTTAGTAAAACAGAAATTGGACAACAATTTGCTTCTTATGGTCAAGACTTCATGGAGCGCTTTGATGCTATGCAAACCCAGCTTGCAGAAGATATAAAGCGGAAAACTCCAGAAGAAGTTAATAAAGCTATGAACGAGTTTTATCAGCAACTTGACTTAGAATCTGGTTTGCAAGAAGAAATTAATGCCATGAAACCAATAACAGAGGCTATTGCACAACAAGTTTTCAGTAATATTGATGTTGATGGATACATTGATTCTTGGTCTGAATTAAAAGCCGCTTTTGAAGATATAAAGGGAGTCTATGATGATTTGGCAGATGCTCAATCTGAAATGAATTCTCAAGGTCATTTACAGGTTCAAACTGTTTTAGATTTGTTGGATTCTGATGAAAATTATATCCAAGCGCTATATGTAGAAAACGAGCAAATTAAGCTTAAATCCAATGCAGAAGAAATTATGAATGAGGTTAAACTAAGAGGACTTCAGATTTCTTTGCAACAATCCATTGCTGAAAAAGAATTGGAAAAGGCTCAGGTGGAGTCTTAGCTTAGAGCTTTGTATGGAAAAAAGGTTTATACTGAGGCGGCGGATGATACTGTAAATGCGACTGATAATAAAATTACTGCTTTTTAGGCGGAATCTGACGCTTTGGCTGAAGTAACCAATAGCTATTTAACTTTGGCTTAGGCAGAACTTCTCGCAAACAAAGCTAAATTGGCAACAAACGCAGGGTCTATTGTTTCTGTTGAAAAATAGGCAAAAGGGTTTACCGCAACTGATACTATTAAATCTACACAATTAAAGCGGGTTGATAGAAGTAAAATTATTGACTATAGCGCCATGTCGGATGATGAGTATGAAGCTCAAAAGAATTATCTGGAACGGTCTTTAAAATCTATTGCTGGCGATTTTGAGTATGATGATAAAACGGGACAATTCTCTTATGAAATGGATAAAGAAGGCCATTATACTCAAGGTGTTCTTGGTATGAAATAGCATTTAGAAGGAATTGTTACTGATATTATTGATTCAGGTGCTAAGGCAGGAAAAACTTTCGGTAAGGTCTATAACAGCTTAAAAGGAGCCTCTAAAGATGCTAAAGATTCTGTTAAAGACCTTCTTAAAGCACTCGATTCTTTAATTGATAAAGAATGGGAAGCAATGAAGGTTTGGGATGAAGATAAACAAGAATCTACTGGATATACAGCTTATTTCAAGAGAAAACGTGAGAGTCTTGCTAAATTGGCGGCTGTTGCTTATTCTAAAATGGAATCCGCTTCAACCGAAGAAGAACGTGCTGACGCAGAAAAAGATTACATCGAATATCAAAAGCAAATTAACAATCTTGATGATGAAGAGATTGAAGATAAGTACAATATTCTTGAACTGCAAGGTGCTTCTCTTGATAAACTAATTGCGATGCAAAAAGTTTATATTCAAACTTCTGATACCGAAGAAGAGAATCTTGAAAGAAATAAGAAGCTTGTTGAATTATTACATCAACAGGTTGAACTTCATCGAGAAGTTTCTGAATGGCAAAGAGATAATACTGATAGATTGCTTGATAGATTAAGTGGAGATGCTTATGGTAATGAATCTTATGATAGAGCAATTGGTCAACAAATTGAAGCTGTCAATGATGAAATGGTTGATACTCAAAAGTAGATTTAGATGTATTATGCTGAAGCTGTAAAGGGATATGAAAAATCTGGTTCTACTCATGCTGAAGCTTTAAGGTTAGCTTATACGGGGAATAGTGACGCTTCTCAGTCTCTTCGTGATGAAATGACAAAGTATTATGATTTAATTGACAAACGTACTGAATATACAATTAAGAAAATGGAAGATAAAGCTGATGACTTAAACCGTAGATTGGATTTGATTGAAAAAGAGAAACCTCAAGAGTGGTTTAAGATTGGCGATATTGATAGTTATTATACTCAAAGAATGGATTTGTTACAAAAGCAAGTTGAATTGTATCAGGATGCTTTGAAAGATACAAGTGACATGACTGACGAGCAAATTCAAAACATTGTAGACAGCTTGAATGAAGCTACATTGAATCTGAAAGAAGCGCAGATTGATAATCTGAAAGACCAGACTGATTTACAATCTAAGCAATATGATGCTATTGTATATAGAATCAATTTGTGGAAAGATGAAATTCAGGATGCGATTGATGCTATTGAAGATGCTTATGAAGATGAAATTAAGCCAATTCAGGACATCAACGATGAACTTGAGAGACAAGGAAAACTCGAAGATTTGTTAGCGGCTAAAAAAGCAGCACAAAGAGAAAAAGAGCGTGTTTTCCGTGAAGGCATAGGTTGGGTGACAAATGTACGCCCATGATGGACTATATCGGTTAAAAGCCAGAGATGGTTAAGACCGAAGTAAGACTTTTATTTGATTTTATAAAATAATTAAAGAAAGGAGGATAACAATGCAGGGTTACGTTATTCCAGATGAAGTAATAAACGAAAAGGCTAAAAAATTAAATGTGGAGATTGTTAAAAAATATAGTAGAAAAGGACATACTTATTTAGAAATTCATTGCTTAACACACCCAGATAAGCCAAATCGAGAGGTAGAGCTATATAATTTTTTAAATCGAAATAATACTTGTGGATGTATGTTACAAAAATATACCATAGATGATTTGAAAGCAAACCCAAAAGTCCGACAAGATTTAGAAATTATTGGAGAATATATAAATAATTCTACTCCTATTGAATGTTAGTGTAAGATTTGTGGATATAAATGGTTTGTATCTCCCAATAAATTAACCCAAGGAAGAGGATGCCCTTTATGTAGTTCCACTAAAATGTCATCTGGAGAAAGATATATTACTAAAATTCTTTAGGATAACAATATAGATTTTACGGCTCAAAAAACTTATCCTGATTTAAAAGGAGATAACAATGCTTGTTTAAGATTTGATTTTTTCTTGCCTGAATATAATCTTTGTATAGAATTTTAGCGGATTCAACATTATTAGCCGACAATTTTTAGATATGGGAACAAGAAATCTAAAGAAGAACAACAAAAAGAAGCCGAAGAAAAATTTAAAAAAAGTTAGCGTAATGATTAGAAAAAAGAAGAATATTGTAAAAAACACAATATTAATTTATTAGCTATTCCTTATTATTCCAAAGATGATATGGAACAAGTAATTTTAAATAAAATAAATCAAATTAAAGAAACTCTAACGACTGCGGGATGTTAATGGCAACATTAACATTGAAGTCCATCCTATCGAAAGATAGTAATATACAGTCTGAACTTACACAATAATCTAAAAAAGAAATGTGAGAAATAGGTTGAAAGACCTGTTCGCCAACTTTTTTAGTTGGTCATAAAAGTAACAGAATGATACGAGTCTCCTGTTGACAAGCGCCGTTAGGCTGAAAAGGATATTGACGATTTCAATCGTCAGGACAAGCTTGACGATTTGGAGAAAACCAAAGATGCCGAAGTAAAAGCTCTCGAAGACCTTTCTAAAGCTTGGGATTTGTATCTTAAAGAATTGGAATGGGACTACAATGAATTTGAACGTATAAATAACGAACGTATTTTGGAAGAGTTGATGGGTTGTGAAACTGAGGAAGAAGTGCGTAAGCGCATTACTGATGATATGAAGCAATTCAATAAAGACGCTCTTGCCAACTATAAAGAATATGACACCATTTTCCAAGATAATTTGTTGACACCTTATAAGAATAATCTTGTTGAATTGCAAAAGTTGTATGAACAAACTGCTCAGTTGGTTAATTCCATTAACGGTTTGTGGGTAAACAACAATAACAATTTGACCTATGACCAGTTGTTAGCTGATTCTGCGGCTAATAATAAAATGGATAAGAGTATAGATTATTCTGCTCAAATGCTTGCGGCAAAAGACGAAGAAACTTTCTGGAAGCTTGCTAAGTTGAGAGATGAAAAAGCTAAAGCCAAGGGTATTGACATTAGCGGTAACAATCCTAAGTATAGAAGCAATCAAAGTTTCTATAATCAGTGGAAGAATGGTTATCAAGGAGCCAATGCAAATCTCAACAATTTGAAATGGACTAAAGACTATTCTGCGGCTATGCTCGATGCTTCTTCTGAGGAAGAATTCTGGAATCTTGCGGCACAGAGAGATGCGAAAGCTGCTCTTAGAGGTTTGGATACAACTGGTGCAGATTCTCGTTATAGAAGCAATGATGAATTCTATAAATTGTGGGCGGCAAGTCATAAAGAATTGGCTAAAGGCTCCAAGAAAACTCAAAAGGTTCTTGATGCTGATAATAACTTCTGGAAAGCTTATAATCAAACTGACAGCAACCTTAAGAGTGATTCTGTTGGCACAACCGATAAGTGGGTAAACGATATGTGCAAAGAATATGTTGAGTATAATAACCAATATAACACTTTGCTCAATCAAGGTATGAGTGCGAATAACGCAGAACTTCAAACCTTACAACAGCAAATGAGCAATATTCAAGACCAGATTGCTCAACGTATGCAGTTAAGTGTTGAAGAGATTCAGACCATTGGCTCTCAAATGGTTGCGGCACAACAGAATGTTTATCAACAAGTTATGAGCATGAACGAAAAGATTCAAGATGCTTATGCTTCTTCTCTTGCTTCTGGTGGTGGCGCAGTTTCTATTGGAGGTGGACTCAGTGTTTCTTCTGGTAGAGCCGATGCTGTTTCTGGCAAGGATTATGTACAATTGGAAAATGGCAAATACATGGATTTGCATACTGGGCACACATATGACAAGAAGCCAAGTGGCTCTAATAGCAAGAACACCACTTCTTCTGCTTTTATTAGTGAGAATACAAGTGGTGGTAAGGGTTATGGCACTGTGGGTAATGTTGGTGATAAACGTAAAGAAGCTGAGGCTGCTCGTGGCTCTGATGGAAAGATTCACGTTAGTAAGATTGGCACGAAGAAATATGCAAATGGTATTGAAAATGGCCCGGTAACTTATACTGGACTTGCAATGTTGCATGGTACTCCGGGCAATCCTGAGTTTGTGTTGAACAGTGACCAAGCGTATACTTTGTTGCGTAACATGGCTACTACAAGGTTGCCTGAAACGAAGAAGGTTGCAGGAGCCGAGGGACAGAACACTCAGTATATTGTTCAAGGTGATATTGTTCTTGAGAACACTAATAATCCTGCTCAGTTCTGGGATGATGTTTCTAAGGCCATGAGCAATAGGCACAATGTAACGAAAAATAGATAATATTCGTGACAGATTAAATTGACAAAACTACTTGACGTATGACAAGTAGAGTGATATAGTGGGGATGGGGCGAGGAAAATAAACTCGCCTCGCCCTCTCTCCTATTTTAAAATATATGAAAGGAGTTAAAAATTATGGTTTTTAAGCCAAGTAATAGTATTCCAAATTTACAGGAATTGGATGTAACGAATGAAAAAGACAGCGTATTTTCATGTCAAGTGAACACATCTGGAACGACTATAAAGGCATATAAAATTAATATTTTATCTGGTGATGGAACCAAGGAAATACTGGCTCCAACGACCCCTACCGAATTGCCTAAACCATTGATAAATAAGGCAATTTTAACTTCTAATGATATAAATTCTACTAATGTCCCAGCTTTAACTAATGGACAAGATTATTAGTGGAATGTTAGAACTTATGAGTTACTTCCTCGTTATAATGGAACAACAAAACTTAACGATAATTAGCCTAAGACTTTAATTTGTAGTGGATTCCTTGTTGGTTCTACTACCTCTGTCTTATGGGTTCCTAATAACGAAGCTATTTTGTATGATATGTGGGTTGAAATCAAGGGTGTTAACTTTATGCCATTACCTGATGGCAACCCTGATAATGTTGTTTTACCCACAGATGCTAATTATAAAGAACGACATCAAATTTATTGGGTTGATAGAGAGTTAGGTTGGAATAAAGATTATACCAAAATTACTCTCGAAGAGCCTTTTGAATATAATTATAAAAATGGAACTACTATTGATATTTATCAATGCTCTGACCAACATACTTTAACAAGTATTTATGTTGACCCGAATGATAATATTGAACGTGGTAATTTCATTGAACTTTATCGCAATGGGACAAAAATTTGCGATAAGACTAAAATTATTGGCTGGGGAGAAACTACTGGTGAAATTCGTTTCCAAGAAGCATTGAAAATTACAGATACAACAAATAAATTTCCTAAAGATGGAGACACTTATAAATTGTATACTTATAATGCTCTTGATAAAACTTACACAGAAGTTACAGTTGAAGATAATGTTCTTGGAGGTAAACCAGTTGTATCTACAACTATTTTTGCTAATGATAATGGAATTTATTTTATCCAGCCAAATATTAACATTAAAACGGATGAAACTAATCCTCCTGAAATTTTATTTGAGAATGGCGCTCGTTTAGCTCTTGTTAAAAAAACAAGTAGCACAGTTGTGCCAAATAAAACAACTGATATAACCTTTGATAAATTGGATAACACTCAATGGGTGGTTAAATATGGAGAAAAAGCTAATGATATTGCAATTAATATTTCTCCGAAAACTAAATATACTGTTTATACTGATTTTATGGACTCTATGCCTAATGCTGTTTTCTATGCAAGACGAGCTCCCATTATGACAATTTAGTATAGAGGCATTTCTGATTTAACCGCTTCAGAGAATTTTGAAGATGTAACAATAGCAAAAGTTACTGGATGGAGAGATATTGAGTTTAAAACTAAATGGGATTCTACCACAGAAGTAAAATATTATCAATATTTCTTGTATGATGAAGATGGAGATTTGATAACTTCGAGTGAAGAACTTTACAACTCTGAATTGGAATGGAGTTTTAGAGGTTTTGAAAGTGGTATAGTTGAAACCGCTCCTAAAACTTATTTTGTCGCTGTTAAGGTTGTTGACGAATACGACAAAGAATTTATGACAAGCCAAGCACAATTTAATGTTTATTACCCAGTTGACGCTGGATTGGTTCCTTTGGACGTTCAATATGATTGTAAAGAACAGGGAATTTCTGTTATAGCTCAAGCCCCCGTTTATGTTGGAAGTACAGATAGAAATGGTCAAACCTCTATTAATTCTTCTAATTTAAATGGCGGTGTATTAAATATCCCAGCTAATAGAGTTGCTAATTATGAGTATGTCCTTGGAGCAAACAAAGTTCCAATTAACATTACAAATACTTTTAATTTTTATACTCAATTCCAAATTACATATGATTTTGTAAATTCTATCCCAGATGGAGGAGAAACTACTGTTTTAGAAGTTGGTCATAAATCAAAAGATGGTAGTTCTATTGATGTTTTGTCTTTGCGTTTGGGAAGCGGTAATTCTTATTATGTGGATACAGATGGTACGATTAAATTAAATACTAATTTGTTAAATTTGAAGTGGTATAAAAATGATGTTTTACAATCATGGATGATTAAAACAAATGACCCAACAGCTTTTAATATAAAAGATGAAAACCCCTATGCTGATATTACAACTCCAAGTAAATTACAATATGCTTTGGTTGCGAATGATAAAATAAAATTGGCAAAACAAGGAGATTTAACAAGTGTTCCTGATAATGCAGATTTAAATAAGGTTTGGTGTTATTAGGGAGATACCGCTGTTAATCTGTATGGTATTGATTGGGTTCCTAATTATGTTTATAAATATAATCAAACTAAACAAGCATGGGAATATTATACTGATGTCCAGTTTATATTTGCAGAAAGTTTAACTCAATTGCCTGATGGAACTAATACTTACGATACTTTCGGAGTTGATTCAGAAAGCCAGCTTGGAGAAAATAATATTGGCTTTGGTGGCAATACTTCTGATGAAAATGAAACTTGGGTTGATAGTTCTTCAATGGTTAGTGATAAAAATGAAGCTGCATTTAATAGCAAATGGCTTGATTTATATTTAAAAATTGACAATGAAGGCGAAATTGAACAAGCCTCTTGCGAAATTAGAATTACAAATGAAAGGAGAATTTCATAATGGCTGATAATTGTTATGTCTTTTTTAATAGCAATATTAAAGTTAATTGTTTAAAAATTGATAAAACTATTCCTGTTATTGCAGAAGGAAAAGACGAACTTACTGAAATTAAAAAAGAAGCATATGGCAAAAAGGCTATGACTGCAAATACTATTTTGTGGAATGATTTCTCCTTGACCGCAGATTGTAGTTATTTTGACCCTGTTGGCGAAGTTGCAAATGCAACTTTTTCAATTTATAGAAAGACTCCTAATCAAAAATATTATGATTATATTTGCAAAATTGAAAACGGGGCAACTCAATTCATTGATTATAATATAACCACTGATAACTATTATCATTATTTAGCGGCTGTTGAAGTCCCTACCAGTTCTGGTTTAGAATACAAACTATATCAAAATTATACAGATGAATCGCAAACTGAATTGGATTATTTGTATGTTCAGTGGGGTGATTGGACAATTTGTGATATTGAAGATTCTACAGAAGATGGTATTTATTTTAAATCTGGCGATATGTGGCATCTTAAATATAATATGTCAGAGGACATGACCAACACTATGAATACTGGTGTTACCATGTGGGAAACTTTGGGTCGTTATGGAAAATATTCTATTGGACAAAAGAATTTTGATAGCGGTACAATTTCTTGTTTAATTGGTGATATTGATTATTATAACGAATATGATATTAAGAACAAATTTAAAACTGATACTAAAACAGGCAAACTTTATGAATCTGACGAGCAGATGAAAGTGTTTCGTCAAAACTTGTGCGGATATAATGAGAAAATCAATAAAAATTCTCCTTATGGTCGTAGCGTTGAAAAAGAAAAAGCTTGGAAAGAATTTATTACCAATGGTAAATTAAAACTTTTGAAAGATTATAAAGGTAATTCTTGGATAGTTATGGTTCAAGCCAATCCAACCTATCAAGTTGATTATATGAGTAATCTTATGGAAACAATGGTTTCTTTTGAATGGCAAGAGGCTGAAGATGCTAATAAAGTTGCCATTGTTGAAATTCTATAATAAGGAGGAAGCTCATGAAAATTTTTGGAGATGTCCTTTTAGAACAGCAAAGTGATATGAGCTTCTCCAATTTAAAGAAACTCATTGAAAGACCTTTTGTAAAACCTCGTTTTCGTTTAAGCGTATTAACTCCTTACGAAGCGGTTGATTATGTGATTCCAGAAGAGGATATTATTATCGGAGGAATTAATTATACGGAATCCTATCAAAATGGACAACGTAGAAATATTTCTATTGAATTAGTTAACGCAACTGGAAAATACACTCCCAATGTCAATGGAATTTGGGTTAACACAAAGTTTCGTTTTGATGTTGGCTTGGGATATGGTAACAATGAAGATGATGTTATTTGGTTTCCAAAGGGAATTTATATCTTAGGAGATGTTGACCTTACAAGAAACGATTCTGAAAAGACAGTTACTTTACAATTACAAGATAAATATGCTTTGTTTGAGGGGAAAACTGGAACTTTGGATGTCGCTTATGAAGTACAGCTTGATAGTGATATTATAGATGCTGTTAAGGGTGTGTTAAACTTTACTCTTGGGAATGGATATATTCTTGATTACAAAGAACCAATTTTTGACCCCAGTTTTATAGGGATGAAAACTCAACAAACTATTCGTGCTGAGGCTGGAGAAAATTATGGTACTGTTATAGATGCTTTAGCAACTCAGTTATCAGCAGAATATTATTATAATAGTGTTGGCAATTTATGCTTCTACCCCTTAAATGAAACGGTTGATGATAGCGTTAAACCTATCATTTGGACTTATCCGTGGTTGGGCAGAGATTTGCATAATTTAAGTTTGAATTTCCAAAATGAAAATATTGTAAATTGCGTTAAGGTTATTGGAGATAATATTGACTCTAATGTTTACTCAGCAGTAGTAACAAATGAAAATCCTACCTCTCCTATTTGTATTCAGCAAATTGGTAGAAGAATGGATTTCCCAGATTCAAATGCTAATGTGTGGAGTGACGATTTAGCTCACGATTTGGCTGTGTATTATCTTAGAAAATCAAGTTTTGTTGCGGTTTAGTTTCAGTGTAATGTGAGTTTTAATCCTGTTTTAACCGTTAATAATATTTGTGAAGTGGAAGATTAGTTTTTAGGTTTGAAAAGGAATAAATTGCTTATTACATCTATTTCATATACAAGTGAAAATGGACAAATGAGCATTTCTTTTTGTAATACCGAGGATTTACCAAGTAATACGAGGTAGAAAATATGAGAGATAAAAGATATTAGTCAACTGAAAAAGGTTTGGATGATTTAGCTGATTTAATGCTTGGACGTATTAATTCTTGTGTTGACGATAGGGCTAAAAAGAACGTAAAAATTAAATCCGCTACTGTTACAAAAGTTAATGAGGATGGCACGGTAAATGTATCTTTGCCTGATGATGAAGGTAGTGGTTTTTCCAGAATTCAAAATCAAAGTGTTTATGAACTTGATGTTGGTGATTCTGTGGAAATTATGCTTAAAGAAGGAAGTTTTAGTAATTGCTGGGTTATTGCTAAACATGGTGGAGGGTCTAAAAGAGTTAACTTGGTAAATTCTGGAACAATTTCTGTAACAAACACGGGTGGAAGTTCTGGTAGTTCTGGTGGTTCGGGTGGTGTCACTATTGGAGGAGATATGCTAAAAATTAATTACGCTCCAAACAGTAACGATACCGTTGAAAAAGCTTTTAAAGATGAAGATGGGAATAATATCGTTAATACTTATATGAAAAAAAGTAGTATTATCAATGACACCAATCTTGACACCGTTTTGGGTTCTGGTAATTATTTTATCGGGACTGGAAATACAAATGTCCCAAACGGTTGTGATGGATGTATGCTTTTTGTAGGTGGGGCTGCCACAAGTGCGTTCCAGTGTATTTTTAAATATAGTGACGCAACTATTTTATATAGAGCTTATCAAGCGATTGGAGGCTGGAACGCTTGGAAAGTTATTACTGCTACAGCTTTATCAACAACCCCATAAAAAAGAAAAAGAAAATTTTCAAAAACTCTTGACAAACAAAATCTAAAATGATATATTAAAGCTACAGTTGAGAGAGATTGCTTAACTGAATCTAATTAATATATTATCGGAGATATGACAAATGGTTAATAATCTTAAGTGTGATACTTGTCGTTTTGAGGAGAAGTGTACTGCTCGTGCAAAGCTGAAGCCCTTCCTTGAGGACGCTAAGGTTGATTTGCGTGTTGAATTGACCTTTGAGGACTGTGAGGATTATCAGGTTTCCGCTGATGCCGCTCCGGGTGGAGAAGTTGACCCTGAAGACGATGATGTTGAACTTCATTAAACAAATTATTTTAAAGACAATTTAAAGGAGACAAGTTAATTTATGGCAATTAATACTGACCAGATTCGTAATCTGACTAATCAGGTAGTTTATAGTGGCTATCTGGCAACCCTTGAGAACGTTAAGACAGGTACTGATAAGAATGGATGCGACTATCTTTCTTTCCGTGGTACAATTCAGTGCGGAGAAGATAGCACTTTGACCCGTCAGTTCAAGGCTTATATTAAGGCTCAGAAGAAGGATGGTACTGATAGTGAGAATTACGCAAAGGTAACTAAGTGGGTTAAGGAAGCAGTTCCTATGACCAAGGATAAGGAGAACGCTACTATGGTTCGCATGGTCGGTTCTCTTAGTGCAAATGACTATGTAGCTTCTGACGGTTCTCTGCATGAGACCAATATTGCTACTATGCAGTTCTTCAATGATTTTGACGAGTTTGCTTGTGACCTCGATATTGAGGGTTACATCAAGTCTGTCACTGAGGAAGAGCGTGGCCCTGACGATGATAAGAAGCCTACTGGACGTATGCGTATGCGTTTGATTGGTATGGACTTTTATCATAACGCTCTTGATTTTAAGAGTATTGTCATTCCCAAGGATTTGGTTGACGCTCTTGAGGACAATGGTTATGAGCAGGGTCGTACTGCAAAAATGTTCCTGACTTGGATGGTTAATAGTAACGAAGAGCCTAAGCCTAAGAAGAAGGGCTTTGGTCAGCAGAGAGTTACTGAGGGTCGTAGCTTTGTTGAGCTGGTTCTTACTGGCGGTGACATGGCCTATGATGAAGATGATGACAAGATGTGCATTTCTAATCAGATGGCTAAGGCTATGATGACGGAGCGTTCCAATCGTCTTAAGGAAATTGAGGAAGCTGGTTATCAGGGTGGTTCTAACAACTCTGCAAAGTCTGGTTCTTCTTCCTCTTCTCGTAGTGGTTTTGGTAGCAAGGGTTCTTCTAAGAAGATGGCTCCTGTTGTTGATGACGATTCCGATATTCCGTTCTAATAAGAATAGGATTTTAAGAATTAATAAATTAATAATATAAAAGGAGATTTTTATTAGAAGATGGCTATTGATATTTTTAACATTAAGCCTAATGTCGTTACTCGTGACCTTAGCGGTAAGAGTTTCTTAATTTATGGCGAAAGAAAAAGTGGTAAAACTACTAACGCTTGTAAGTTTCCTAAACCAATTTTGTTAGCATCAAAGTAAAAACTTTCATAAAAAATGGTTGAATTTAATTTTAAGTATGAAAATGGAAAGAGTTTAAAATTAACTGAAGAACAGATTTAGGAGATTATTAATCTTTATACGTCTGGAGTATCTTTAGTTGACCTGTGTAAAATAACAGGAATAAAAGCTCCACAAACCATTCGTAATATTTTAAGAAAAAATCAAGTTGAAATAAAGGGATTTAGATACAAATATCCGTTAAAAGAAGATTATTTTGAAACAATTGATTCGTTTGACAAAGCTTATTGGTTAGGTATGCTATATGCAGATGGAGCAATTCAAGATAAACAATTTTCAATTCGTTTAAATTTAATTGATAAAGAGCATATAGAAAAATTTAAAGCGGCTATAGGGGCTGTCAACAATAAAATTGGAAAAAGCATGGATGTTCGTTTCTCTTCTCCTTGCACAATTTATTATTGTGCTGTTAAGAGTAAAAAGATGTATCAAGATTTAGTTGCATTAGGTTGTACTCCAAGGAAGTCTTTAACTTTATCCTGTATTCCAAATATAGAAAAAGAATATGTATCTTCTTTTATTAGAGGGTATTTTGATGGAGACGGAAGTATTCATCAAACAGGAGAAAAGAAACAATGGAGAATTTCATTTACTGGAACATATGACTTGTTAAAAGATATACAACAAGCGTTAGAAGTAGAGGTTAAAATCTCTCAAGGCCCTAACGATGCAAAAGATTTTATGTTTCAGGTAATGGGGAAATATCAACTAAAAAGAATTTTAGATTATTTGTATCAAAACTCAACAGAAAACAGTAGACTTGATAGAAAATATAAAAAATATTTAACCTTTTTAAATGAAATGGGTGCTTCTCTCTCGAACCTGTAAATACAGGGTGTGTTTATAACGATTTAGTAGCTGTAGGAAATGACAGTTAATATAAATGCTAACAGGGAATGTCTAAAGGGGATTTATCCAACCTTTTAGAAGAATCGCTGTGCTAAATTATTGAAAAAATGTTTTCAATATAAATGTGAAACGACTATCCCCTTTGGGGAGTACACGAAAGGTGAAACTCCTTTCGCAAGAGGAAACTCTTCGCAAGTAAATTGCGTGGAAGCGGGAGAGGATTTGTGATTAACAAATCGTGATATAGTCTACAGAAATGTGTCGAAAAGGGATATGGCTTCTTAGACGGAATTATTGCCCAGCCTATTAATAGCTGGAAAGAAGCTCTCGAAGTTAAGAAGCAATTAATTAAGGATGCCGAAAGCGCCGAAAAGGAAAATCGTGAGACGATTTTTAAGACTGTTATTGTTGATACTGCGGACATTGCCTACGATTGTTGCGAGAAGTATATCGTTGACAAGGAAGGCGTTGATTATTTGGATGAAACCGAGAAGATGCGTGGTTATCGTGCATTGTCTCGTGAGTATGATAAGTTCTTCCAAGAGATTGTAAAGGCTGGTTATACTCTGGTTTGTATTTCTCACGCTACTACGAAGCAGATTAAGGAAAATGGTGAAAAGTACGATAAGACTATTCCTACTCTTCCTGACCGTGGCTTCCTTGTAGTGTCTCGTCTGGTGGACGTTTGTGCTTATGCGTCTTATGAAACTGACGAACAGGGAAATGTTCATTCTATGCTTACTCTGCGTGGTAATAAGCACTTAGAGGCTGGTTCTCGTAGCCCTTATATGTCCGAAAAAATTCCTTTCACCTATGATGCTTTGCGTGAAGATATGGCTCATGCTATTGATATGCAGAAGGAGAATGGAGCAACAGTTGTTAACGAAGAAGTTAACTTGTTTAAGGATAACGAGGATAAGTCTGAAAAGGTTGATTTTGACGATTTGGTTGCAGAAATTGGTAAACACGCTAAGGCGTTGTATGCCGCTGAAAAGACCAATGACTATAAGAAGATTGTTGCAGAGTATCTTGGCAAGGGAAAGAATGTCAAGGATTGCGATGAATCTCAGACGGATATGCTTCTGTTGATTCTTGATGACCTCAAGGATTACTGTGCGGAGAATGAAATCGCCCTGTAAAATATAAATTATAGGGGATAGTAATATCTTACTATCCCCTTTTATTTTCCGCTCTAAAATCTAAGTAAAGTAGGTGGAAAACGTGTGGAAGTAAAAGGAACGAGGGCTCCAAAAGGCCATGTTAAATGTTGTGTTTGCGGTAAGTATGTTCCTAAAGAGGAAAAAATTACCGTTGGCTCTAAAAATTATTGTCAGGTCTGTGGAAAACCAGTTTTAAAGGATGCTCAAGATTTTAAAAAGGTAAATGATTATATTTACGAAAATCTTAACGCAAAAGAATGGGCAAATATGATTTTGCTTAACACCTATATAAAGAAGCTGAAAGAGAATTATGGCCTTTCAAACTCTCAAATATATTTTACACTTATGTATATGTATGAGTATGAAGACCCTCCAGCAGACCCAATGGAAAAAGAAACAGATGTGTTTTTGGTAATCCGTTATTTCCAAAAAGCCAAACAATTTTGGCAAGAATATAAAGCGATAAAAGTTCCCGGCCCAGATACTTTAGAACGAATATTAACAGCACCTCCAATTGAGATTGTTGTTAATCGTTCTGAAATTATTCGTAAAGAAGAAGAGGATGCTAAGAAACGTGCGAAACGAAATCACAAAGAAGAAATTGACGGGGACGACATAATTGATGATGGAATAATTAATTCTGATTTTGATTATCTTGAAGATAAACATAATTGGAATTTTTATAATAATTATAAAAAGTGGGAGGATTAATAAGTGGCTGATATTAGAGAATATTAGAGCAAATCTGCATCGAGAGAGGTTCTTGGTTGTCTTATTCAGAATCCCACTTTGTTAGTTGGGCATAAAATTACTAAACAGGATTTTGTTGAAGCTTTTCACCAAACTGTGTTTGTCGCAATTAACAATCTGTTTTCTCAGGGAGCTGTAAAGCTTGACCAGTATATCATTAACGATTATTTAAAAAATAATTTCCAATCTTTGTATAAAATTTATACTAAGAATCAGGGTGATGAATATGTGGAAAAAGCGAAAGAGTTGGCTACGCCTGAGAACTTTAACGCAAATTATCAAGAATTAAAGAAGTTTTCTTTGCTTCGAAGATATTTGAAAGCGGGAATTGAGGTTGATGAAATTTTTGACCCCACAGAGGAAGACCCGGAAGTTCTTGATGAACAGAGATACCAATTTAGTCAGATGTCTATTGATGACATTTTGAATTATTTTAGAAAGAAACTATCAGCTATTACAGAGGAATATAGTACAAAAAGTGGTAGAGATAGTATCAAAGCTGGTAGTGACGAGGGAAAAAAGCAAAAAGAAGAGTGGAAAAAGACTCCTGCTTTTGGCCTCTCATATGCCAGTAATTATTTAACTACTGTTACCAGAGGTATTCAACCGAGAAAGTTTGTGCTTGGTTCTGCCGCTTCTGGTACTGGTAAAACTCGTATTACAGTTGCAAATATTTGTCATACGTTTGCTCCTAAATATTGGGATTCTAATGTTGGCGAATTTGTTGATAATCCCAATGGTACACAAAATGCGGCGTTATACATCGGAACAGAGATGGAATTGGTTCAGGAGATTGAGCCTATTTTATGGGCTTATATGGCAGATGTACCTCAAGGTCACATTACGTCAGGTCAATATGTCGGAGATGAAGAGGAACGAGTAGATGAAGCTATTCGTATTCTTCATGATGAAGGGCATATTTATTTGGAATATATTCCTGATTATGATTTGGCTACCTTGGAAAATGTTATTGAGCAACACGTCTTACAACATAATGTACGACACGTTTTCTTCGATTATATTCATATTACTACAGATTTGATTGGAGAGTTCCAATCAAACGCAAAAGCTAAGATGCAAATTCGTGAAGACCAAGTTCTTGCAAACCTTGGTTTGAAGTTGAAAGAATTGACACGAAAGTACGATATTAGTATTGATTCGTGGACTCAGGTTTCAGGTGATTTTAAGAATTCAGCAAATCAAGACCAGACTATCATTAGAGGTTCAAAAGCCTTGGCAGATTAACAGTTTTATCGTAATGTTCTTGAGAAAAGAGGTCTTTATGAGAAAGATTGAATTTTCAGAAGAACAACAAAAAGAAATAATTAAACTTGTTACAGAATAGAAGATGGGGGCTGAACGTATCAGTAAAATCTTCAATGTTAGCAAGGGAACCATACAAAAATTTTTAAGACAACATAATTTAAAAGGAGAATTGCCAAGAAAACATTCTGTAGATTAGGATTTTTTCGAGACAATAGATACAGAAGAAAAAGCGTATTGGCTTGGTTTTCTGTATGCCGATGGTGTTGTTTACAAAGAAAGAAATACAATTGCTTTAGTTCAAAAACCAGATGAAAGCGGTTTAAAGATACTAAAAGAATTTCAAAAAGCTGTTAAAGGTGATTATGAAATTATTTTTCACACTCAATTATCTTGGGGAACGGAAACAGAAATTGCTCGATACGAAATTTATAGTAGTAAAATGGTTTCTGATTTAATAAATAAAGGATGTGTACCCAAGAAATCTTTAGTATTAACTTTTCCTGATGATTCAATAGTTCCTCAAACATTAAAACATCATTTTATTAGAGGGTATTTTGATGGCGATGGCTCTATTACAACAGGTAGTCATAAATATAAAATAGCAGATAGATATATTCATTTTTCTGGGACAAAAGAATTTCTTGAAGGGGTTCGAACTTTTCTTTCTATTAAAGCAAAAGTAATTCCAGATAAGCGTTATTTAGATAGAAATATTTATTGTTTGGGTACAGGTGGAAATCCTAACATATTGAGAATTTTTGAAATTCTTTATAAGGATGCTACGATATATTTAGATAGAAAATACGAAAGATTTTTGAAATTAAAGCAAGAATATTACGATAATAAAACTAACAGTCTCGTATGTTAGTAATAGCATATGTCTACTCAGAATATCAGGGGAAGCCCTTAGAGCTTTAATTACCAAGCACAAGAGCAATCGAAGCGTGGCACTTCTAATCAAAGTGGTAAGGTAACAAGATTAAAGATTGGGTAATCCTGAGACATAGTTCCAATAGGAAAAGGTCGCAACGACTACCAATGAGTATCCTACAGTAGAGGATAAAGGTATAGTCTACTCCCCTAATAAATATCGGGAAACCGAGGGTATTTTAGGAAAATTGATACTGGTTATATTGTTTCTATGGTAAATATGCAAGACCTTAAGAAACTTGAAAAAATTATGAAAAGCCGTTTTCTTAAATGGCAACCAAATCGTTGTATTACAGTGTATAAGAACCGTGGTGGTGAATATACAAAATGTAAGATTTGGGTGTACATTGAATATAGTACAATGCGAGTTCACGATTTGTTTTGTACTGATGAAGATTATCAGATTTTGGATATGCCTCAAACATTTACCAGAGTAAGAGAAGACCAAAAGGTTGTATTCTCAACTTCTAAGGAAGAACTGTTTGGTCAAATGATTGAAGATACCGTTGATATTACAGAAACAGCTTTGGCAGAAGAATCCTCTAACGCCTTTGAAGATACTGAGGAAATTGAAAAAAAGATTGCCGCAGAGCTTGACAAAGACAACAAAAAAGAGGATAATAAAGATGAAAACGAACCATTTTGGGAAGACCCTTATAACAAAAAGTTAGAAGCTGTTGTTGACCCAGACGATGACGAGGAAGAAAAAGCAAGTAGAACTGAAAGTGAAGAGTTTGATTTCTAATGATAGATAAAGACGTTCTCTTAAAATTGGTAACAGAAGATGTTGTTATTAATATAATGCAAGAAAATGGTTCTCCTCTATACAATACATCTGTGGATGGACAAACTAAACAAAGATGTTTATGGTTTAGAACCATTTGTCATGGAGGAGATAGTCACAAGCTTTGTTTCTTTACAGAATCTAAAGATTTTTATTGCTATACGAATTGTGGTAGAATGAATTTTTTTGAGTTTATTAAAAGAATTCGTAATGCCAAAAATGAAGAATTTTATGCTAAAGTAATTTGTTATGTTGCTCAAAAAGTTGGCAAAACCATTTCTCGTAACAGGCACGGTTTTACCAGTGAAGTTTCTGGAGCCATTCGAGAAGAGGTTTCAGAAATGGATAGACAATCTGAAGACATTAAACGAAGAGCACTTTTTGGGGATGCTCGAATTAAGACAAATTACAATGATAAGAAAAGTATTTTAAAATATTTTGATAATAATACGTTTTATAAGGGTTGGATAGACGAAGGAATTTCTATTGAAACCATGCAAAAATTTGGAATAGAATGGTATGATTATCAAAAGTATATTATTATTCCCCATTATGATATAGATGGCAACTTGGTTGGAATTAGACGTAGAAGTTTAAAGCCAGAGGATGTAAATAATAAATATATGCCCTTGTTTATTGCTGGGGAAGATTTTGGTCATTCTCTTGGCTTAAATCTTTACGGCTTGTATGAAAACAAAGAAAATATTAAAAGATTAAAAAAGGCAATCATCGTAGAAGGAGAAAAGAGCGTTTTAAAGTCTGACACTTATTTTGGAAATAAGAGTTGTGCGGTTGCAACGTGCGGTTTTAATATTTCTGATTGGCAGATTAGAGCTCTTGAAAAACTTGGTGTTGAGAAAGTTTATCTTGGTTTTGATAAAGACTTCGATGAAAAATATGAAGATACTTATAAACAAGACAAACTACTTTATGAAAATTATAAAAGATATTTAGAGCGACTGAGAATGTTATCTCAAAGATTGGCTTCTTCATTTAGTGTGTTTCTCATTAAAGATACCAAGGAATTACTTAAGATTAAGGATTCTCCTTTTGACGAGGGTAAAGAAAAGTGTAAAATTTTATTAAAGGAAGCATTGCCTGTATATACTTGTGACAGCAACAAGATATGTCGGATGCTAAGGTAATTATATATGGAAAAACTTTTGTGGGAAACCAAATTTAATACAAAGTTTGATGATGAATTTGATTTCCTTGAAACAATTCTTAAGAGTTATGGTATTGAAGATATTAAGACTTTTCTGAACCCTTAGAGGAAAGTTCTTAATGACCCGTTCCTGTTTAAGAACATGAAGGAAGCTGTAGAAATCTTCCATGATAATCTTGATAAACCTATTATTATTAAGGTTGATTGCGATTGCGATGGTTACACATCTTCAAGTGTTTTAACAGGAATTATTAAACATTTAAATCCAGATGCAAATATTAAATATATTTTTAGTTATAACAAGGAACATGGATTAACTTATAAAGATTTAAGTGTTTATCCTAAAGATGAAGTTGGTTTAATTATTATTCCTGATGCTTCTATGAAGTGTTCAGATGCAATTCAAATTAAACGAAATTATCCTGATGCTCCAATTTTAGTAATCGACCATCATGAGCTTGAAACTGATTATTTGGATAAAGAGACAGGTATTTGGGTAACAGCACAAGAAGCTGATGAACTTGTAAAGAAAGACCCAAATCGAGTAAAGATTGATTGTTATACTAATTATTGTACTTGGGTCAATGATTGTGATGGTCAATATCCTAATTCAACGCTTTCTGGCGTAGGTGTTGTAAGAAAGTTTGGCGAAGCGTATTGTGAACAATATGGGATTGATAATTCTTGGCTTGATGAATATTTGGATTTGATTTCTTTAGGTATTATTGCAGATAGCATGGATGTTAGAAATCCAGAAACCCGCTGGTATGTGTTAGCTGGTCTTAAAGAAGAGAATTTTAAAAATGTTTTCTTGAACGAACTTCAGGAAAGAATGGCGGATGAAATTCATTTTGGAAGGACTATTACCAATGTCGGATGGGTTTTAGCTCCTCGCATTAATGGTGTTGTTCGTTATGGTACTGAAAAAGAACAAGAAGATTTATTTAGGGCTATGATTGGTGAACAAGAAACTGTTGTTTATCAACCAAGAAGGAAGAAAGCTTCTGACCCGAAGCCAGACCCAGAAGAGCATACGCTTCAATGGGAAATGGCAAGAGTAGCTAATAATGTAAAGACAAGACAAGATACTCAAGTCAGAAAGTTCATGGAACAGATAATCAAAAAAATTGACGAAGAAGAGCTAAATAAAAACAGTATTTTATTTGTCGATTGTACGTCACTCGTGGACAAAAAGAGTGTCACCGGATTGGTCGCAAACAAGTTAACTTCTAAGTTTTGTAAACCTGTTGTCCTCCTACGAGAGACATCAAAAAATGAGTTCGGCGGTTCTTGCCGTGGATACGATAAAGGCCCCGTCAAAAATCTGATGGAGTTCTTATCTGAAGCTGGTATTTCAGCCCATGGGCATAGCAATGCCGCTGGTGTAACAGTTAAAAAGGATAAGTTGGAAGAAGCTATCGAAAAGTGTAACCAAATGTTGCCTCTTGAAGATTGTACCACAGTTTTCCCTGTTGACTGGGAGATACCCGCCAATGAAATGCAGAACAATTACGTCCGTGAGGTTGCTGAAAACTATCGAATTTGGGGTAATACGGTTCCTACTCCGACTTTTGCAATTTCAAATCTTCGTATTAATGCAAGTCAGATTACAGCTTATGGAGATACAAAGAGCTTTATTCGTTTTCAGCATAATGGAGTAACATATATCAAGAAATATTGCCCTGCTTCTGATTATGATAATATGACCTTGCGTGATAGAAAGACATTTGGTGTAAATAAAAAGAATCTTAAATTGAACTTGATTTGTCAATTCCAACTTGAGGTTTGGGAAAATAAAACTTATCCAGAAGTTAAAATTCTTAATTATGATGTCGTTGAAGATAACGATGATAATTTTGAGTTCGCTGAAACTCCTAAAATGTCTAAAACAACAGAATCTAAAGTTACCAATTCTGAAGTTGATAAGAATATCAAATCTAAATTAGCAAAAGTAGATTTGGAAGAAGAAGTCAACTGGGACGAAATTGATAAACCTAAAAAGAAAAAAGTTATTATTGACGATTCAGATTTTGTTTTTTAAGGGGTCGAAATGAGAAAGAAACGGCAAACGATTTATACTTGTAACGAACACTTTTTTGATAATATTGAAAACGAGATTCAAGCGTATTGGCTTGGTATAATGTATAGCGATGGTTATATAGTAGAAATGTCTTAGAAAAAATAGAAAACTGTTAATTTGGTTTTATCTGAAGAAGATAAAGCTCATGTTGAATTATTTAAAAAGACTTTGGGTTTTACTGGGCCTATTTATACATTAAAACCTTCTCCTGCCAGCCCACCTAACGCACAAAATAATTGTGGAATTCATATTTTTTCGGACGCTTTGGCTGAATCTTTAATTAAACTTGGGGTATTTCCAAAGAAAACTTATACTGTTAAATACCCCGATGAAAAAATTTTACCTCATTCGCTGGAAAGACATTTTATTAGAGGCTTAATTGATGGAGACGGGTGTATAAGCATTAGTAATTTAAATAATCCGAATAAATATAAAAGATTCGATTTAACTTTTACTCGGACTGAAAGTATGTGTCAGGGAGTATTAAAATTTTGGCATAGAGAAGATATAAAGCTAACTCAAAGATATTAGAATCAAAAAGAAAAAGGTATTAATAATTTTTCTATCCATTTGTCTGGAAGACAGCAAGTTCCTCAATTATTAGATATAATATATGATAATGCTCAAGTTTATTTAGAAAGAAAATATCAAAAATATTTGTTAATGAAGAGTTTAAATTAGAAATAAATACACAAATCCGACAGTTGGCGAATATTTGTTCCGATAATTGTCGGATTTGTTCTCATATAAATTTTAAAAACTATTGACAAATTATATTTGACTTGATATAATTTAGACAGAATATTAAAAAGGAGAGTAATGCCTATGTTTGTAGGATTACATAACCATGATGATAATGGCTCCAATATCCGAGGTTTTCTTGACAGTATTAATACTGTTAAGGGGTTGATTACTTATACTAAAGAATTGGGCCATATGGGAGTTGCGATTACTGACCACGATAGTATTGCGGCTCATGTTGACGCTTTAACTCAAATGGACGAACTTCGACAAAAAGACCCAGAAAAATGGAAAGATTATAAACTTATTCTTGGTAATGAGATTTATCTTTGTAATCGAAAATCTATCGAAGAAGATAAAGAGTATAATTTTTACCATTTTATTCTTCTTGCAAAGGATGCGATTGGACACAAACAAATTCGAGAATTAAGTACGAGAGCTTGGATTGATAATTCATTTACTTGGGTTAATATTCGTACTCCTACCTATTATGAAGATTTGTTCGAAATCGTAGAATCTGACCGAGGACATTTAATTGGTTCTACTGCTTGCCTTGGTGGTAGAGCCGCTAAATTGATTATGCAAGCACACAATGAAAATCCGCTTCAGCCTAATTACACGGGGATTAAAAAATGGTTGAATCGAATGGATAAATGCTTCGGTCATGGAAATTTCTTCTTGGAGCTTCAACCTTCAAGAAGCCAAGAACAAATTATTGTTAATAAAGCTCTGGTTGAATTTTCAGAAGAATTAGATATTCCTTATATTATCACGACAGACGCACATTATCTTAAGAAAGAAGATAGACCTATTCATGAAGCTTTCTTGAAATCTAATGAAGACAGTGGTAAAGAACGAGAAGTGGGTGAGTTTTATGCCACCACTTATGTTATGTCAGAACAAGAAATTCATTCTTACATGGATGAATTTTTAGGTGAAGAGGTTGTGCAAAAAGGTCTTGATAATACCATGTTGGTTTATGACATGGTTCAGGAATATACACTTTTTGCGAATTTGGAAATCCCTTATGAACCTGATGATTTGACAGAACCAGATTACGAACTTTCTTCAAAATATTTTAAAGATATTCCAATGTTGGAATGGTTCTATAATTCTGATTATAATGGTGATAGACACCTTATTCGTGAAATTGTAAAAAGGATTGAAAAAGATTCTGACGAACTTGCCAACAAACCAACTTATGATGCAATTCAGACTTGTTTGGAATCCATTAAGGCAAGTTCAGAAGCTAATAAGTCTCACTGGTCTGCATATCTGTTACAGACTCGTGACTTGGTAAATGCTTGTTGGGCTTGTGGTTCTCTGGTCGGCCCCAGTCGTGGTAGTGGACTTGGATTTATTCTTTTGTATATTTTGGGAATTACTCAGGTTAATCCTTTAAGAGAAGAAGTTCCAACGTTTCACTGGAGGTTCCTTAATCCAAAGCGTGTTAGCCCTCTCGACATCGACGTGGACTTCGAGAACGCCTATCGAAATGATGTTATTGCATATCTTCAACATAAATATTGTGGAGATGACCAGAGAGCAGGAAACCGTAGAGTTATGAAGGTACAAACGCTTTCTACTATGAAAGCAAAAAGTGCTATTCAAACTGCTTGCCGAGGTCTTGGCTATACAACAGAAGAAGGACAGTTTCTTGGCTCTTTTATTGGTCAGGAACGTGGTATACAGTTTACACTAAAGCAAACCTTTTACGGTGATGAAGAAAATGGTCTTCGTCCTAATAAAGAATTTGTTAATTTAATGACTGGACAATATAAAGATGTTTGGGAAGTTGCTCAAAAGATTGAGGGCTTAATTAGTGGTGTTGGTTCCCATGCTGGTGGCGTTATTCTTTCTGCTACCGATGTGGTTGACCATGCTGCTTTAATGAAAACAGCCAGTGGTGATATTATTACTCAATTTGACCTTCATGCGGACGAGAAAGTGTCATTAATTAAATGGGATTTGCTGTCGATTGATGCTTTGCAGAAAGAACACGTTTGTATGAATCTTCTTCTTGAAGATGGACGATTAGAATGGCAGGGAGATTTAAAATCAACATATGAAAAATATTTGGGCGTTTATAAAATTGAACGTAATAATCCTAAAATTTGGCAAATGTTGAATGAACATAAAGTTATGTCTTTCTTCCAAATGGAAAAACAAACAGGCTATCAAGCTGTTGCTATTGGTAAACCTGAAAGTTTGGTTGACCTTTCAGCTTTGAACTCGGTAATGAGACTGATGGCCCCAAGTCCCGGAGCAGAAACTCCTTTGGAAAGATTTGGTAGATATAAGAAAGATATTACTCTTTGGTATAAAGAGATGTCTGATTACGGTTTAACTCAACATGAACAAGAAGTTGTACGCAAGTATGCAGAAAAAAGTTATGGTTTGTTACCTAATCAGGAAGATTTCATGGTCGCTGTTCAAGACCCTGAAATTGGTGGATTTGATTTGTTGTGGGCGGATAAGCTCAGAAAGTCGATAGCTAAAAAAAATCCTAAAGCTTATATGGAACTGCAACAAGATTTCTATAAAAATATTAAAGAGAAAAATCTTTCTCCTAAATTGTGTCATTATGTGTGGGATGTGTTGATAGCCATGAACCGTGGCTATGGTCGGCAAAGGCCGTTTAAAAGCAAAGTTGCGGGAGCTTTTAAATTATAAGTGGGCAAAATCGGTGAAGCCTAAGTTTTAAAAATATGGTAATACCGAGGTAAAAATCTATATTGCGAAAAGGATAGATTTCACTGTAACGCATAGAAACTGAACAAATATAATGTTTCCACGAGTGTCCACTACGTTGCAACTTTAATCGTAAAAATATATGCTGGGCTTTAATGAAAATTAAAGAATTAAAGGATAAAAAGCCTTTAAGATAACAAAAAACCGTTTAATAGCGCACACACCCTTGCGTATAGTATTGTTGGTTTACAGGAGGCCAATCTTGCTTATCATTATCCTGTGATTTATTGGAATACTGCCAATCTGATTTCAGATTCAGGTGGTGAAGATGGTAATACGAACTACGGTAAAATTAGTAAAGCTATTGGTAATATTAAAAAAGAGGGTGTTACGGTAGCTCTTCCTGATGTTAACCGTGTTCGTTTTGGATTCCATCCTGACGTAGAGCACAATGAAATTGTGTATGGTTTGAAGCCTATTCAGGGTGTTGGAACCAATATCGCAAAAGCAATTATTGATAACCAGAAGTATACTTCTATGTGGGACTTCTATGATAAAATGCAGAAGTATAAGGCTGAAGCTAAAGAAAACAAGTTCGGTAATTCTGCTATGATTTCTCTTATTAAAGCAGGATGTTTTGATAATGTTGAACAAAGAGATAGACGAGAGATTATGGCTGATTTCATTCGATTTATTTCAAGTCCTATTAAATCTTTGTCAACAGATAATATTGAAGACCTTGCCAAATTGAATTTGCTTACAGATGACCAGAAGAAATATGAATTAAGACTTTATCGTTTTAGAAAATATGTTTTCCAAAAGCAGTTCTTCTATAAACAATTAGGAAAGAGTCCTAATACAGCTTTCTATACTTTGGAAAGAAAGTTTGCTTATCCTTTCTTTGAGAAATATTTCTTAAATGATATGACTGAGGGTAAGGATTGGGATTACGCTGACAATGGCGAAGTTATTGTAAAACGTGGTAGTCTTGATAGAGTGTTTAAAAAGTTAATGGCAGATTTCAAAGAAAAGGTTTTAAATAGTCCTAAAATGCTTGAAGCAGTAAACGAATCCAAGTTTAATGAAGTGTGGGATGCAAATGCAAGTGGAACTATTTCTAAATGGGAAATGGATTCTCTTTGTATGTATTATCATGACCATGAGCTTGCAAATGTTGATAGAAAGCTTTATAGCATTGTGGATTTTGCGACACTTCCAGAAGAACCTGAAGTTGCATACAAGTATTATTGGCGTGACCAAGAAAAGGCTCGTTTTAAGTTGGTAAGAGTTTGTGGAACTGTTCTTGATAAAGACAAGAACAGAAATACAGTAACTTTACTTACTCCTGATGGGGTTTGTGATTTAAAGTTCTATAAGGGACAATTTCAATTTTATGATAAGCAAATTGCTCAACAAAACGATGATGGAACTAAAACAGTTTTGGAAAAATCTTGGTTCCAGCGTGGTAACAAATTGTTAATTACTGGTTTTAGAAGGGGTGAAAATTTTGTCCCTCGCCAGTATAAAGATAGTATTTTTAAACATTCAGTGCAGATGATAAAGGATATTAATGATGATGGTTCTTTACAACTGATTTCAGATAGAGTGGAGGTAGATGGTTCTGATGAATAGTGATAAACTGTAGAACGCAGAAGACGAAGTTTTTATTAAAATCAAAGCCAATCATATCAAAACCCTCTACCCCAAGGGTGGTATTGGTGATGGCGGACAAATGTGGGGAATTGTTATATGGCAAGTTTGTGAAATTGAAAAAGGTAAGCCTGTAACAAATTATATGGGAGAAGTCACCATTACTGGTACTTATGAAGATAATATTGACCCCAATCTTACTTATAATATTCTGGCAAAAGAAGTTGAAAATGAAAAATATGGTATTCAATATGAGCTTGTTTATTATAATGAAGATATTGATTTCTCCCAAATAAAGAATCAAAGAGCATTTCTTAGAGCGTTTATGAGTGAGGGACAGGTTGAGGAACTTTACAAAGTCTGTCCCAATCCTCTCGAAGCAATTAAAAATCATGATGTCAATGCCTTAAAACAAGCAAAAGGTATTAAAGATTATATTGCTAACTGTGTGATTGAACGCTTTGAAAAATGCAAAGATATGTCTCAAGTTTATATTGAGTTAGATAAAGTTGGGCTATCACAAGTTTTTATAGCCAAATTAATTGCTCAGTATAAAACTCCTCAAAAGATAATTGATGTGGTAAAACAAAATCCTTATCAGTTAATAAAAGATATAGCTGGAGTAGGTTTCTTTACTGCTGATAGAATTGCTTTAAAAAGTGCTTTTACGGCTCAAGATGTTCGTAGGATTAAAGCTTATATTACTTGGTTCTTAGAGTCTCAAGGCGAAGATGGTCATTCTTATGTTTCTGCTGGTGAGCTTATGGGGTCTTTATACGAAGACCTTGGAGGCAAAAATGCTGTTGTAAAGATTATTTATGATGAAGAAACAGGAGAAGAAACAAATAATATTGCGTTGGCTATGAAAGAACTTCAAGAAGATGGTACAATTATCATTGATGAAGGAGAAACAAAAGCTGGGCGTAGAGTTTATTTAACAAAATATTGGAGGCTTGAGAGAGAGATTGCTTATCATTTGAAGCGCCTTTTAGGGGCTCACAATGAATTTGTAATTGAAAATTTTGATGAAAAGATACATAAAGCCGAAGAGAAACAACGGTTTAAATTTACGCAAGAACAAATTGATGGTATTAAACTTGGCTTAAAAGAACAAGTTTGTGTTATTTCTGGTTTGGCTGGTTCTGGTAAATCTTCTCTTGTAACTGGTATTTTGGCTGTGTTAGATGATTATAATTTTGCTCAATGCGCTCTTAGTGGCAAGGCGGCGGCAAGATTACAAGAAGTAACAGGGCAAGAAGGTTTTACAATTCATCGTTTATTGGGGTATCAATCTGGTAGTTTTAGTTATACTGAACGAAACCCTCTTCCTTATAAAATTATTATTTTGGACGAGGTTAGTATGGTAGGAGGAGAAATCTTCCTTGATTTAATTAAAGCTATTCCAACTGGTAGTAAATTACTCATGTTGGGTGATATGGGTCAGCTCGAATCAATAGGACTTTTAAACCTTGCGGCAGACATGATTGGAGCAAAAGAAATTCCTACTGTTGAGCTTAAAGAAGTTCATAGACAAGCGGCGGCAAGTGGTATTTTGACAACAGCTTACGATGTTCGAAATCAAGTTCAACTTTATGAAGAAACTGATTATGAAGGGATTGAAACTCGTGGAGAGCTTCAAGATATGATTCTTGATATTCGAGTGGATAGAGACAAAGATAGAAAAGACGTTGTAAGCTATTTTGAAAAATATTACAATAGTCCTTTGGTTAATCAAGATGTTGAGAAAATACAAATTATTGCTCCCGTGAAAGAACGTGGCGATGCTTGTGTTTTTAATCTTAATCAGGATATTCAAGAATTGTTGAACCCTCCAAGAAAGAATTTTAAGCAAAAAGTTTTAGTTTCCAAAAAGAAAGATGCCGCAGGAAATGATAGGTCTTTCTGGATTCAAGAAAATGATAAGGTTATGTGCATCAGAAATAATTATAATGTTTATGATGAAAATGGTGTTCAAACATCTATTTTTAACGGCTGGACTGGATTGGTAAAGAAAATTGAGAGAGATAGTGTAACTATTAAATTTGATTTAAGCCCGGTTCCTGTTGTGTTAAGAGAGAAAGATGTTAAAGATTATATCGTTCTTGGATATGCTTGTACCACTCATAAATATCAAGGTTCTGGTTGTCCTGTTGTGATTGGAGTTGTTGATAATAGCACTCCACCTATGATGCTTTGTACTCAACAAGTGTATACTATGTTAACAAGAGCTAAGAAGTTGTGTGTATTAGTAGCTCAAACTGGAGCGTTGAGAAGAGCTATAAATTCCAATTATGTTTCTACAAAGAGAACGTTTTTAAAAGAATTTTTAGCTATGCCCTATGAAAAACTGAGAGCTATGCACAACAATGAAATTAGAGCATCTGAAAAAGAACATAGAGAAGAAATTAAAGAAATAAGAAACAATTGGAAACATCATAATGTTGAACAAGATGTTGAAGAAATGTGGGAGGATTGTTAAGGGGTAATTTTTAATAACCCCTTGACAAACTCTTTGTCTTGTGATAATATACAGGTACAATAAAATTGAAAACATGGAGATATGTTTATGAATAGAGCGGAACGTAGAGCAACAGTAAAGAAGCTGACCAAGAATGGTGTTACAAGGGCTTCTGCTGAAACTTTTGTTAAGAGAATGAATGACAGAACTCAAAATCCTGTTACGACATGGGAGGGCGAAAAGGTAAAGCTGGATTACGATAGAATTTCCACATATCCTGATTGGCCTGAAATGCGTAAGGAATATAGAGAATGGGTAACTGTCCACAAGGACGATGTATTTACTGTTGAGTTTGACCCGGTTAAGAAAAAGGCTAAATCTCAAAATGTGAATAAAGTGGTTCAATTTGTAGAGGATACAACAAGTCCTAAGTGGTTGTTCTTTGCAGGGGATTTGATTCCTGAACCGAATCAAGAAAAGCCCAAGACAGATTATGAAATTCACATGGCAGACGTTGATAATATTATTGCGGGATTGAAAGATAAGTAATATGGGTAAGGTTTTTATTTCTTCTGATGTAGATTTGGTTAATTTGATTTTTTGAAAGAGGAGTAATATGATTAGACTGGTTTTAATGATTGGTATTGCTGGTAGTGGTAAATCTACTATTGCTAAGACTCTTAAAGAAACTTATGACAGGGTAGATGGTCAGCAGAGCGTTATTGTTTCTTCTGATTCCATTCGTGCAGAAATTCTTGGGTCTGAAAATGACCAGACTGCAAATGATAAGGTTTTTACTGAGGTACGTAAGCGTATTAATAATAATCTTTCTAAGCGAACTGTTATTGTGGATGCTACTAATATCAACATTAAAAACAGGCGTTCCATTCTTGAAATTGGAAAGAAGTTTCCTAATGTAAAGAAGATTGCTATGGTTATGACTACTCCTTTGGAACAGGCCAAGGCTCAGAATCATTCCAGAGATAGAGTTGTCCCAGATTGGGTTTTAGAGAAGCAAGCAAAACAGTTTGAAGTTCCTTTTTATGAAGAAGGATTTGACGAAATTAATTTCGTTGGATGGAATTATTCCGCTGAAGATTTTAAAATTCTTCCTAAAGAGGATTGGATGACTGATAAGGATGTTATCTTTAAGCTAATGAAAGATTTTGACCAAAAAAACCATCATCATAAATACACCTTGGATAAACATTGTCGTTTATGTGCAGAAAAAGTAAAGGAACTTAAACCTAATGATGATGTTCTCTACCGTGCGGCAATTATCCATGATATTGGCAAGTTATTTGTTGGTGAACCTAAAGATGATGGGTCTGGCGATTATCGTTATTATGGGCATCATAATTATGGAGCTTATTGTCTTTTACAAAATCTTGACGAAATCGGATTCCAAAATTTTGATGATATGCTCAAAGTTCTGTTTTATGTAAATTATCATATGCTTCCTTTCTTTATTGATACTGAAAAAGCAAGAAAGAAGTGGGAGCGTATTATGGGAAAAGATAATCTGGACACTTTATTTTTATTTAACAAATGCGATAAATATGCAACTGGAAGGGAAGATTAATCATGAAGTATAATTATCAGGCTAATTTTAATTGGCATCCCCTTTATAATTATGTTATGATTGTAAAAAGAGAATATATGAAGGGAAATGCCGATTCTGAGGACTATAATTTTAATGATTGGCTTGATTATATTAACTTCATTTATTCTGATGAAAATTGTGAGATTAAGAACAAGATTATTAAAAGTGTTTTAGAGGTCTTTAAAGCTCTTGATGTAACTTGTTATTCACATTACGCCTTGTTTAAGTATAAGGGTTATATTGAGCTTGGAGACCTTGGTTATGGTTCTAATTTCTTTGAGATTTACAACGGTTTGTATCGAGAGTGTAGAAGCATTGTTTTTGATTTGAAGAACGATACCATTGAGTTGGCTTCTCTTTCTAAGTTTAAGAACTATAATGAAGATGAAGATTCTTGGAAGGCTGATAACATTTGGAAGAAGTATGATAACGCATCTGGTAATTTTTATATTACCAATAAAATGGACGGCAGTTATCAGCAGTATCGTTATGATGTTAGGGAAGATGAAATTATTGGTTCTGGCTCTTCCGCTCTTGATAGAAATGAATCTTGGAGACTGTCTGAGGGATATTCTCTTTTAACCGATGGACACAAGAGGATGTTTAAAGATTTCCCTGACTGGACTTTTATTTTTGAGTATATTTCTCCTAAGAATCCCATTGTGGTTAAGTATACTAAGGAACAAGAGGGTTTGTATCTTCTTGCGGCAAGAAATGTGAATGATGGTTCTGAAATGACTTTTTCTGAGCTTAAGGGGAAAGCATCTTGGTATTCTATTAAGATTACTGAGAATTATGCGGATTCTCTTTCTGAAGTTCTTTCTCAAACTGGGAAGTATACTTCTGATGAAAAAGAGGGATGGGTTCTTGATATTATTGGTGTTGATGGGGTTCATTTTAGAGTAAAAATTAAGACCGAAGATTATGTGCTAATGCACAAGGTTCTTTCTCAAAATATTTCTCCTAACGCTGTAATTGAAGCAATTCAAAATAATCGTTATGATGATTTTGTAAGCAAGGTGCCGCTGGCCTATAAAGATATAATCGAAAAGTATAAGAATAATGTGATGACTTATTTAAAGGAGTTTAATTTTGCGGTAAATTATTTCTATAACAAGGGAAAGATTGAATGTAAAAATTATCTAACCGATAAGAAAGAAGCTATGATTTGGATTGACAATAATGTGCCTAAGTTTCTTAGAGCAAGGGTAATTAACGTTTATCTTGGTAGAGAGAATGATTTCTTGGTTAGAAAAGGCTTCTGCTATCATTATTCTGATATTGAAAAGACTTTAGAAAAGTTGAAGAAGATTAATGTGGTGGGAGAGTAATCTCTCACCATTTTTATATAGATTTATAATTATAAAGAACGAATTAATAAGCAAATAAAAGTTTAATTTTAAAGGATATAAAAGGAGACATTTTTATGGAAAAGTTTGTGATTAACGTGAAGATTAAGCGTTTGTCTGAAACTGCTCAGTTGCCTACCAAGGCTCATGATAGTGATGCGGCTTTTGATTTGTATGCTGATATTCAGGATACTTTTAAGCCTTTTGGCTCCACAGAAGATGTGAAGGGTATCAAGGTTATGCCCGGACAGACTGTAAAGATTAGTTCTGGTGTAGCTATGGAAATCCCTGAGTGGTATTGGGGTGCGGTGTACGCTCGTAGTGGTTTGGCTACTAAGCAGGGATTGCGTCCTGCCAATTGTGTTGGAGTAATTGATTCTCATTATCGAGGCCCTATCATTGTGGCTATTCATAATGATAGCAATGAGGTTCAGATTGTTCGACATGGTGATAGAATTGCTCAGTTTATGTTGGCTCCTGTAATCGAGACTTCTTTTGAAGAAGTTAATGAATTGAGTGACAGTGACCGTGGTGAGGGTGGCTTCGGTTCATCTGGTAAGTAATAAGTAAGGAGAGTAACATATGCTCGAATTTTGGAAATTAGCTTTAGATAATTTAGAGGTTGCTGGGATTGGTTTTGCAATCTTCGCAATGGCTTATATTTCAAATATGAGTTTTTCTCTTTATTATAATATTAAAATTAGTCAGGAAGTATTTAGTAAAGAAAAGCTTCTTAACAGCGTGTTTAAGATTTTGGCTTTTGCTGGTGGAACTATTTTCTTGATTTTGGCAACTTCTCTTATTGTACCTTGGGCTTCTAATAATGGATTGGCAATTCCTGTTGAGTATAGTGAAGTTATTTCTACTATTGCTACATTGGGCGTTTGTCTTTCTGGAGCTTTGAAATATATTCTTGAAGCCTTTAATAAGATGAAGAAAATCCTTACTGTTACAAATGAAGCTCAGACGGTGGCTTTGTCAGCTAAGGAGAAAAACAATGGAACCTAATTATAACAAACTTTGTTTTTTTGATACAGAAACCGTTGGATTAAAACCGAATTATATTGTTAGTTTAGCTTATATCGCTTACGAAAATGGTAAAAAGGTTGCAGATGACATGATTATTTGCAACCCTGATTATCCTATTAGCGAGGACGCTTCTAAAACAAATGGTTTTACTAACGAGATAGTTAAGGATTATCCTTTGTTTTCTAAACAATGGAAAAAGATTTCAAAATATTTTGATAATGCTATCCTTATTGCTCACAATAGTAGCTTTGATGTACGAGCTTTAAATACAGAAGCAGAACGTTATGGTATTACTTTGCCTAATTTTTGGGTGTGTGATACTTATACGAATGCGAAAGCGTTGATTCCAAAAGGTGTAACGGCTAATTATAAGTTGGGAACGCTTTGTGATTATTTTGGAATTGTATTAAAGAATTGGCATACCGCAGACGCTGACACAAGAGCTTGTTTGCGTCTTTATAATAAATTAATTGAAATTTCAGATGGAAACTTAATTGTAAAATAAAAGGAGGAAGCTATGACAGTAATTAAACGTAATGGCATTGAGGTTACTTTTGACAAATAGAAGATTATTTGTGCTATTGAAAAAGCCATGAAGTCAGTAGATGGTGGCGAAGTTGACTTAGCACTTGCGACAAAAATTGCTCAGGAAATTGAAAATATTGACAAAACTTTAAAGGTTGAGGAAATTCAAGACCTTGTTGAAAAAAAGTTGATGGCTTCCAAATATAAAGATGCGGCTAAGAACTATATGAATTATAGGTATCTTAGAACAATGGCTCGTTCTCAGTATAAAGAACTTATGGATTCTATTGCTGAAAAGCTTAGTGCTAAGAATGTTCAGAATCAAAATGCCAATGTTGATGAAGCTTCTTTTGGTGGACGCATGGGAGAAGCAAACGATGTTGTTACTCGTAAGTATGCTCTTGAATATATCGTTTCTCCTAAGACGAAAGCTAATCATGAAAACAATGAAATTTACATTCATGACCTTAATGCTTATGCAGTGGGGTCGCATAATTGTTTAAGTATTCCTTTTGACCATCTTCTTGAAAATGGATTTAATACTCGCCAAACCGATGTTCGTCCCGCACAGAGTATTAATACCGCTTTCCAGTTGGTTGCTGTAATTTTCCAACTGCAAAGTTTACAGCAGTTTGGTGGAGTTTCTGCAACGCATTTAGATTGGACGATGGTGCCTTATGTTAGAAAAAGTTTTTATAAACATTATGTAGATGGTTTAAAATACATTAATGGGAAAGACACCCAATTCATTCAAGAGCAAGTTTATGATATTATTAATGACCCGGATTGTTTTGAAAAATATCTGTCTATAGATTCGGACTGGTGGAAAAAAGATGAAAAGGCTTATCAATACGCTCTTGATATGACTACTAAAGAATGTTATCAGGCAGTTGAGGGTATGTATCACAATCTTAATACTCTTCAAAGCCGTTCAGGAAACCAATTGCCATTTACATCAATTAATTATGGCACTTGCACTCTTCCAGAGGGAAGAATGGTAATTAAAGCGTTGCTTGACACTTCAATTAAAGGTATTGGTAAACTTCACAAGACCTCAATCTTCCCCTGCGGTATTTTCCAGTACATGAAGGGGGTAAATGACAAACTCGGAACTCCCAATTATGATTTGTATAGATTAGCTCTTAAGTCTACAAGCTTGAGACTTTATCCTAATTATGCAAATGTTGATTGGTCTGGTAATGCTGGATATGATATTAATGACCCGAAAACCTATTTTAGTACGATGGGCTGTAGGACTGCCAACGGTTGGGACATTAATGGTATGGGACAGACTAAAGATGGTCGTGGTAATATTTGTCCCACTACAATTATTATGCCCACTTTGGCTATGGAAGCTGAAGAAATGGTTGATACTTTTACGGAAGAAAATCAACCTGATGTGGTAGAAGTGTTTATGGAGCTTCTTGATAAGAAAATTCATGAAGCAAAAGACTCTCTTATTGAAAGATTTGATTGGATTTGTAGTCAATCTCCTGATGCCGCAAAGTTTATGTATGAGAATGGAGTAATGGCAGGATATGTCCCAGAAGAAGGTATTCGTTCCGCACTAAAGCATGGGACTTTAGCTATTGGTCAAATTGGATTGGCAGAAACTTTGCAGATTCTTATTGGTAAAGACCATACTACAAAAGCTGGTATGGAATTGGCTAAGAGAATTGAGCAGTTGTTTAAAGATAGATGTGCTGAATTTAAACAAGAATATAAACTTAATTTTGGTGTGTATTATACTCCCGCAGAAAATCTTTGTTATACTGCCATGAAGAAGTTTAAAGCAAAGTATGGTGTAATTAAAAATGTTTCTGATAAGGATTTCTTTACTAATAGTATTCATGTCCCTGTTTGGAAAGATATGAGTCCGTTCAAGAAGATTGATATTGAATCTCAGCTTACAGGATATTCCAGTGCTGGTTGTATTACTTATGTTGAATTGGATGCTGGAGTAAAGAATAATTTAGACGCTTTGGAAACCATTGTTAATTATGCTATGGATAAAGACATACCATATTTTGCAATTAACGTTCCGAATGATACTTGTTTGGAATGTGGTTATACAGATGAAATTGGAGATTCTTGTCCTGTCTGTGGAGCTATTAATATTCAGCGTTTGCGCCGTGTGACAGGATATTTGACTGGTAATTATACAACAGCGTTTAACAAGGGTAAACAACAAGAAGTCGAGATGCGAGTAAAGCATCAAAGATTTAACAATCAAGTAAAGGATGATTGCTAATGCGTTATTGCAATATTGTTGAAGAAGATTGTGCTAACGGAGAGGGTTTTAGAACAACTCTTTTTGTTAGTGGATGTAATTTTCATTGTAAAGATTGCTTTAATCAAGACGCACAGGATTTTAATTACGGAAAAGAATATACAGAAGAAACCGAAGAATATATTCTTGAGCAAGTAAGCAAGCCTCACATAAAGGGTCTTTCTCTCCTTGGGGGAGACCCTTTGTGGCAAGATATGGATGGATTAAAGCAATTAAGACAACTTGTGCAAAAAGTTCACGATTTGGATAAAACCGTGTGGATTTGGTCTGGTTTTACTTGGGAAGAATTGTTGAAAAAAGGCACATTAAATGACCGTATGGCGGATGAAGAATGGGAAATTTGTTCTTGGGACATTCAAAGACTGCTGTTAGTTTGTGAATGTGATGTTTTTGTTGATGGACTTTTTGAATACGACAAAAAAGATTTATCTCTTGCTTGGAGAGGTAGTCGAAATCAAAGAGTAATTGATATTGATAAAACCATGGATTATTTTTCTAAAACTCATGAAGATAAGGTTGTGCTTTATTGTGAATAATTTTATTATAGCCACTAAAATGAGAGTAAAAACTTATCGTTGGAGTCGAATTTGGAACCGTTCTGTTCTTGCTGGATGTATGATTGGATTGGCTGGGACAGTTAATTTAAGTGTAGATAATAAATTCCTTGGAGCGTTTTTGTTCTCTTTTGGATTAATTACCATTCTTGCTCAAAGTTTATATCTTTATACTGGCAAGGTAGGAGTATTAAATCTTTCTTGTGAATGGTTTTTACTTCCAGTTATAGTTTTGGGTAACTTTGTTGGAACAAATATAATTGCTTGGGGAATGAGATGTACTCGTTTTGGAGAATCATTAAATCAAGCCGCCCAAGTTATAATTCAAAATAAATTATCTGATAATTGGTTTAGTATTTTGCTGTTGTCTATTGGTTGTGGCATTATGATGTATTTAGCCGTAAAAGGATGGTTGGAAAATTCTGATTCTTGGCTAATAGTGATTTTACCAGTTATGATTTTTATTCTTTCTGGCTTTGAACATTCAATAGCAAATATGTTTTATTTTGCTATGGCTGGTGAGTATAGTTTAAAAGCATTTGGATACATTTTTATTATGTTAATTGGTAATGCAATTGGCAGTTTAGCTTTTAAGCACTTAAAGAACATTAATAAATAAAAAGGTTTTGAAAGGTTTAGGAGAGGGGAAATTCTCTCTCCTAAATTTTCATAAACTCTTGACAAATTAGCCAAGGATTGTTATAATACAGATAAGTAAGAGTGGATAATGTATATCTTATCTATTGTTACATATTTGTAAAGGGTGTGATAAGGATGAATAGAGAAGAGCGAATTAAGGAAAGGCTCAAATCTGATTATCAATATTTATTTACATTGGGGTATCGACCTGTTGGAGTGTTCGTTTATGGGGCGCAAAATTATCAAATGGACACAGAAAAATCAGATATTGATACCAAAGCCATTGTGCTTCCTCGATTTGATGATATTGTAGATTCAAAAGATTGGGTAAGTAAAGATTATACCAGAGATGAAGATGGCGGAAAGATGGATGTAAAAGACATTCGTTTAATGTTTGATTCGTATAAAAAGCAAAATATTAATTTTCTGGAAACTTTGTTTACAAAGTATAGATATATTGACCGGAATTATATTTCTGTTTGGGAGGGTATGATTGAAAAGAATAGAGAAAAGATTGCCAGATACAATCCAAGAAAATCAATCTTATCAATGTATGGAAACATGAAAACGAAGTATAAGTCAATGCTTCATAAAGCTCCTCACAATGAAGAAGACATTGATAAATATGGATATGGGTTGAAAGATTTTCATCATATTGCAAGACTTTATGATTTTATTAATAGGTATATTGATGGAACAGAAAGTTATGAAGAGATTCTTATTCCAAAGTACAAAGAACTTTTAATTAGCTATAAGACTACGGCTTTACCTTTAAATGAAGCAAAAGAATTAGTCGAGGGAATGATTACTAAGACAGAAGAAAGAGTTAACGAGAAGGTTGAGGAATGGAAAGCTCTACCTGTAGACAAAGAAGTAGAAGAATTGTTTACAAGGGTGCAAAGGATGTTAATTAAAGAATCTCTGATGGTAGATTTGGGATGTAAGTCAAAATAAAATGCAGATTTTATTTGGTAAAATTCTACCGCTCACGGACATTTTTGTGTGATATGTCTTCGAGTAGAGAACAATCAATAAGTGTAGCTTATATTAAAAATATTAACATTAAAAAAATTAATATCGAGGATTTTTTATGGTAGAAAATTATATGCGACAACTTGTTAATAAGTTGAATCATTATCGTGACCAATATTATAACCACAATATTTCCGAAATTGAAGATTCTGAATATGATAAGCTTTTTGATGAATTGAAGGATTTGGAAAAAGAATGGAAAGTAATTTATCCAGATTCTCCTACTCAAACAGTTGGTTATCAGGTTCAGAGTAAACTTAAAAAAGTTACTCATTCACATCCAATGTTGAGTTTGGATAAAAGTACAGACCTTGAAGAAATTGAAAAGTTTATTGATGGCAAAAAAGTTACTTTTATGCTTAAATGTGATGGATTAACTTGTAGTATTCATTACGAAAATGGTAAGCTAATTAGTGCTGAAACTCGTGGTGATGGAGCAGTTGGCGAAGATATTACAAATAACATTAAAATGGTTTCTAATGTGCCTTTAACAATTCCAGTAAAAGGTAATGTAACCGTTGATGGTGAAATTATTGTTAAATGGAATGTCTTTGAAAAAATGAATGAAGGAGCTTTGGAAGGAGAAGATTTTAGTCATCCTCGTAATTATGCTTCTGGTTCTATTCGTCAGTTAGATACTAAGGTTACAAAAGACCGTCAGCTTAGTTTTATCGCTTGGAAATTAATTGAAGCTCCTAATTTTTCAAATTCTTTTAGAGAAAATTTGGATTATATGGAACGATTGCATTTCGAGGTTGTTCCTTGGGCTAACTATAAAGATACTTCTCTTGAAAAGCTTCCTGAAATTTTTGATTGGATGTATTATGATGTGGCTGAGGAGCATGAAATTCCTGTTGATGGCTTGGTAGTAGCTTATGATGATATTGCTTATGGTGATTCTCTTGGTTCTACAGCACATCATCTTAACTCTCAGTTTGCGTGGAAACGTGAAATGGAGAATGTAGAAACAACTCTGAGAGATGTTGAATGGAATGTTGGTAAGAGCGGAATGGTTGCTCCTACGGCTGTGTTTGACCCAGTAGACCTTGGTGGAGCAATTACTACAAGGGCAACTCTCCATAATGTTTCTATTATTAATGGATTGAAACTGGGAATTGGAGATAGGATTACTGTTGCTCGTATGAATGAAGTTATTCCAAAAGTAACAAGTAATCTTACTCAAAGCAATCATTTAAAAATTCCGTCTACTTGTCCTTGTTGTAAAACAAAGCTTGAGCATCGTGTTTCTGATTCTGGTGCTGAAACCCTTTGGTGCGTAAATCCGAATTGTCCTGAAAAAATGCTTTCAAGATTTGTTCAGTTTGTATCTAAGCCAGCTATGAATATTGACGGTTTAAGTGAAGCTACTTTGAAACGTTTTATTGATGCTGGATGTATTACAAGGTTTGCAGATATTTATCATCTTACTGATTTTAAGAGAGAAATTATTAAGATGGATGGTTTTGGTACAAAGTCATATGAAAAGCTGATTAATTCTATTGAAAAGTCACGAAATGTAAAGCTTGAAAACTACCTTGTTGCATTGAGTATTCCTAATATCGGGAAGTCTGCGGCTAAGACAATTAGTAAATATTTCAACGGGGATTATTCTAAGTTAGTTGATGCTTTGAGCAGTAATTTTGATTTTGCCCAGCTTGAGGATTTTGGCGATGTTATGAATCAATCTTTGTATGATTGGTGGAACGACCGAAATGACCTTGAATATAATCTCGTAGCTGAATTACATTTTATTGCTGAAGAGAAGAAAGAAGTTGCACTGAATGATTTTATTAATGGTAAGACTTTCTGTGTAACAGGAGCGTTCCAAACGATGAAGCGCTCAGAATTAGAGAAAATTATTACAGACCGAGGCGGTAAGCTTTCTGGTTCTGTTTCTAAAAAAACGGATTACCTTTTAACAAATGAAGCGGATAGTGGTTCATCCAAGGCAAAAAAGGCCGCTGAACTTGGTACACCTATTATGAGTGAAAAGGAATTTTTGGAAAAGGTTGGAGTATAATGGTAGAGATTAAGAATTTTGTAGGTGACTACGAATTTCTTTCCAATTTCTTTCCTGCTAAGATTGAATATGAAGGGCTGATTTATCTTAATGCTGAGTCAGCCTTTCAAGCGCAGAAAGAAAAAACCAAGGATTTGCGTAAGAAATATCAGAATATGAACCCGATGAAAGCTAAGGAATTGGGTGAAACTTGTGATAAACGTGATGGTTGGGAAGAAATTCAAGACGAAGTAATGTATAAGATTGTTAAGGCTAAGTTTTCTCAGCAAGCTCCCTTGAGAAAAAAGTTGCTTGAAACAGAAGATTGGCAACTTGAGTGCAACAATGAATATGGAGATATTTATTGGGGAACAGATAATGGACATGGCTTGAATAAGCTTGGTAAGATTCTTATGCAAGTTAGAGAGGAGTTTCGTTCATGAATAAACAGATGGCAGATAGTGTTGACCATACTAAAGATGGCAACTGTTCTGGTTGTGGGCAGTGTTGTTCTTGTCTTTTAATTCTTAGTGAAGGTGAGATTGCTAAGATTAAAAAGTATTTGAAGGAACATCCAGAAGTAAAAATGAATGATAGAAACTCTGCTTTACAGAACAAGTTTGTAGATGTTTGTCCATTTTTAAATGAAGAAAACCAGTGCGAAATTTATTCAGTAAGACCTCAAATTTGTTCCAGATTTATTTGTTCTCGTTTTAAAGACCCTGACTATAAGCCCCTTGACCATAGCTATAAGAAGATAGTAAACATGGTAGAGACTTTTATGAATAAAGAATGTTCAAACGCTCCTGACATCAAAGAACTGAATAAGATGTATCAGGAAAAGAAGCGTGAAGCTGGAATTAAGTGAGGTCAAAATGAAAACTATTTATATTTGTGATAAATGTGGGCAAGAATTTAAATCTGAAGTAACGGCTTATATACATGAGCGTCAATGTATTGATGGAATGGATATGAAAAAAGCTGTTCTTATGTATGAGGAAGATTTTAATGACCCCTATGGTCAAGTTGTTTGCAAGCAGTGTGATAATCATTATATGGTTTATGGTTGCGAACTTAGTTGCAAGTATTCACTGGCTTGTGGTAAGCAGAATAAATATAAATATTTTAATGACCAAAGGAAAACGAACGATAAGGAGTAAGATATGGAATCTAAGAGATGGACACTTTATAGCTTCAAAAATCTTTCAGGTTCTGATGGGGAAGGATTAACTCAGTATACCCTGATAAGTAATTTTAATGGCAAAGATGTTATAGTTGGTGTGATTATTCAAGTTACAACTGACCGTATTTATTTTTTGGGAGACCCTGAGATTGTAAATACAGATACTTTTTTAACCGCTATGAAGGATTGGGATTTGAGAGTGGACGATACTCTTCGAACAATGGAAAAGCATCCTGAGTATGTTGAAGAGGAAGATATTGAGAACGAAGAAGAAAGCGATGTAGAGGAATAAAAGTTAATTTTTATTATCCTCTTGACATCCTTAAATTGTTGTGTTATGATAAGCACAACAAAAGATAAAAGGAGTATTAATATGATTGACGATAAAACTCCAAAGTTGATTGTGCTTTATGGTGGCCCTGCGGCTGGTAAGTCCACTTATGCCAAGTCTGTTGCTGGAGCTTATGTTGTAAGTGCTGATGAAATTCGTTATCGCCTATATGGTTCTCAGGATAAATTTGGAAATGGCGAAGAGATTTGGGAATCTATTGTGTACGAGATTAGAAGTAATCTTAGTCGAGGTAAGACCGTTATTTATGACGCTTGCAATCTAAAAAAGTCCTATCGTTTGGATGTTCTTGATGCGGTTAAGGATATTGAATGTTGGAAGACTTTGCTTCGTATTAATACTCCTATTGGCGTTTGTCAACATCAACATAAACAAAGAGGTCGAAACATCCCTTGGGAAACTCTCAAGAAGTATTTTGATATTAAAGAATATCCTGATATGAGTGAGGGTTGGGATGAAATTAAAGATAAAAGTTTTGTTCCTTGGGCAAAGCGTTTTTACCTTGCATCTCCTTTCTTTGAGGGAGAAGCGAGAGAAAATGCTATGAGAATTTCTGAGTGGTTCCGTGAAAATGGATATGAGGTTTTTGTCCCCATGGAGCATAAAATTCCTAACGCTTGGGACTTACCGAATTATGCTTGGGGAGAAAGCGTTTTTAATGTTGATATTAACAACCTTAATGCGTGTTCTGCTGTTGTTTGTTTGAGTTATGGACGTATTAGTTCTGCTGGAACCAATTTTGAAGCTGGTTATGCTTATGGAATTGGGAAACCCGTTATTGTAATTGAGATGCCGGGAGTAGAGCTTATGAGTCTTATGCTTTCTAATGGCTCTCATGCGGTCATTAGGTTTGAAGAATTTCAAAGTTACGATTGGGAAAATCTTCCAAAAGAAATTGATAAGAATATGGAGCAGAAGTAATGACTATTAATTTGAATTTAGATGCAATTGGAAATGCTTTTTTCCTTCTTGCCAGTATGTTTTTCATGCACGTTGTAGCAGATTTTAATTTGCAAGGTATTATGGCAAGTATGAAGCAAAAAACTTGGTGGCAGAAACAAGAGGGATATGATGAAGAGGATAATGGAAACGATTATAAATTTCCTTTGTTTTGGCATAGTCTTCAGTGGTCTTTTTGTATTATGCTTCCATTGTTTATTGCCAATGGCTTAAAAATTAATTTGGTTGGCTTAATTTTCTTTTGTTTGAATATTTGGTGGCATTATAAGACTGATGACGCAAAGGCTAATAAATATTTTTTGAATCTTGTTTATGACCAGATAATTCATATTTTACAGATTGTTGCCACGTTTATTGGTTGCGGAATTTGGATGTGGTTTTAAGATGAATTATTATATTTCAGATTTGCACTTTGGGCACTCCAATATTTTAAAGTTCGATAATAGAATATGGGATAACGTGGATGATATGAAGCAATCTCTAATTATTACATGGAACGCTGTTGTTACTAATGCTGACCATGTATATCATGTGGGAGATTTTTGTTGGGGAAAGACCCCTGAATGGATTGAAATTCTTAAACAGCTTAAGGGTAATATCCACATCATTCAAGGAAACCATGATATAGGCCCAAGTAAAGAACTTAATAAATATATTATTGAATATACAAATTATAAAGAAGTAAAGGATGGAGACTTTACAGTTATTTTGTCCCATTATCCAATGCTTTTTTATAAACATGATGGAAGTCCTAATCATGTTATGATTTGTGGACATTTGCATAACACAAGAGAGTGGGAACAAATGAAGCAAATGGTAGCTTGGGGACGAAAGAACTATGTACAATTTCCTGATAATCGTTTTCAAATTATCCCTGTAGAAGCGTGTAAACCATATATGCTTTACACTCCTCGAACATTGGAATATTTATTGGATTGTTTAGATACGGGAAAGATTTATGGAATTTAAAGGCTTGAAAGGAGAAATATATGAAGGTAGAACTTCTTAACCCAACTGAGATTTAGATGTTATTTTGGAACTGGGGTACATCTTCTAAGGTGTGTTATAATACTGAAACAGATGAACCCGATAAAATTGGTCGAGGCTGTATGTATTCTGGACATTTTTCTGGTAGTCGAGGAGATTATTTTAAATTTTATGTAACTGATATTCCTCGTTTTACTGTTGACCAAGCAACCCGTCACGAAATTGGCGTTTACAAAAATGTTGGGTCGTTTAGATACATTGGGAAAGGCACTTTTGCTTATGAAATTCCAGAAGAGATTAAGGATAATCAAGAGCTTCTGGATAAATATATGAAGCATATGGATGATACCGCAGAACTTTACAGAGATATTCAGTCTTATGTTTTGGAAAAGACTGGTAAGAAAGAACGAGCCAACGAATCCGCTCGATATGTCCTTCCCATGTCTACTCATACTGCTTTTGTAATTGGTTTTACGACTGAAGCTTTAATTCATTTCTGTCAGGCTCGTTTGTGTGTAAGAGCAGAAGATAAGATTAGAGAGCTTGCTATGGGTATGCGAGATGAAGCTTTGAAAGCTGTCCCTGAACTTAAAGCAAGACTCGTTCCTCAATGCCAATGGATGCTCTATTGTCCAGAGGGAAAGCATAGTTGTGGTGCTTATCCTACTCGAAAAGAGTTAAAGGAGATTATCAATGAGCGCAAGAATAGTAATAATTAACGGTTCTGGCGGAAGTGGTAAATCTACTTTTGTTAGACTTTGTAGAGAGATTTGTGACCCAATGAAGGGGAAAAATGTAATTGAATTAAGTACAGTTGATTACGTTAAAGAGGTTGCACAATATTGTGGTTGGGACGGAAGTAAAACAGAAAAAAATCGTGCTTTTTTACATGAGTTGAAAGAGCTTTTAGCCAGATGGAACAACTCTCCAAATCAAAATGTTTTTGACCAAATTAATTCTTTACAGAGGGTTGAAAAATTTTTTAAAAAGTCTGATTGGCTTTTCTTTGTAAATATTAGAGAACCAGAAGAAATTGAAAAATTTATTGAACAAAACAAAGAGGAAACTGGGTTGCCTATCTCTACTTTACTGATAGTTAATTCAAATGTTCCTGTTATTCAAAGTAATTATGCTGACAAGAATGTTGAACATTATAAGTATGATTATATTGTAAGTAACAGTTCTGATATGGATACTTTAAAAGCATGGGCTAATGATTATCTTAGCCGAGTTTTAGAATTTATTTAAAAACTATTGACAAAGGACTTTATCTATGGTACACTCTCTATAGATAAAGTCCTTTATTGTGAGGTGCGATATGCGTTAGCTGACATATAAAGCTGTACAATTAATGGATGGGTGTAAAGTAATAGTACATGACAGAGAGTATGATGAATACGACCAAGAGTGCGAAGTAAGAGTATTTAAAGATATAACACCCCATCCTTTTAAGAAAAGAAAAATGATAGAATATGTTAAAAGAGTCATTTTATTCAACGAAGAATTTTTGTTTGAATATGACCAGCGAGGAAATTGTCTCAACGGAGAGTTTCAAGTTTTTACGAAATAAGGTGTAATTATGATTATTAAAATTAATTCCTACTATTATCTTGAAGAAAAGAAGATTATTACGAATACTTGGGAAGTGGATGAACCTGAAGCTCATACGATTGAACTGGGTGGGGATTATCCTAATACCTTTAAGAAGATTAAAGAATATTTAGATGATGTCCATTTTACTTCTTATTATTATAATTGCCATGTCTACAAGGGAATTTATCATGTTGACTTTGGTAGCCATACTCATTTTATTGAGTTTTATCAACTTTATGGTGGTGATTAAATATGAGTTGGTTGAATGTGTTCGATAAAACTTGGCACAATCTTCCTTGGTTTCATCCAAAGAATTTAAAATATTTAAAGAGTAATTTTGAATGTGCTAAACAAAGAATTACTAAAGGTTGGTGCTATCGAGATTGGTTTAATCTTGATAATTGGTTTGAAACGGTTTTCCCTGATTTACTGGAAGATTTTGTAAAAAATCATCATGGTCTTCCTAATAAAGATTATTCTAAAAATCCACCAGAACTAATCCATTGGTATAAAGGTAACTTTACAGAGGAAGAAGAAGAGAAGTATGATGCGGCTTATAGGAACTATTTATTAGAACTTGCTCAACACCTTCGTAATGCTGGGGTAGAGTGGGAAGATAGTGAATTAAAAGATAAATATTCCTATTTAGAATATAATGATTATTGCCAGAAAGAACTTGAAAAGGGTTTGGATATGTTAAAACAATGCTTTTTTGAGTTGTGGGATTAAATATTATGGATAAAATTTATTTGGATAATGCGGCAACTAATAAAGTTGACGATGAAATTGTTGATGTTATTGCAAACGACCTTAAGGAAAATTGGGGTAATGCAAGTACACCTTATGATTTTGGTCAACATAGCCGTTTAATTATTGAAGAGAGTCGAAAGAAAATTGCCAAGTGTATTGGTGCTTTACCAGAAGAAATTTATTTTACTTCTGGAGCAAGTGAAAGTAATGCTTGGGCTATTCATCAAAAGGGAAAGACATTGGTTTCTCCTTATGAGCATCACGATATTACAGATAATCCAAACACAGTAGTTGTAGATGATGATTGGTTTATTCAAGCTATTAATATGGAAGATGATATTTTTTCTCCTATTGCAGAGGAAGCATTTGAGAGTAATTTTCTTGTATCTCATATGTTAGTTCAAAATGAGACAGGAGAAATTTTTAATCTTAATAAATATGCCGATTATGCACATCGTTTGCGTATGCCTTTCCATTCTGATATGACACAAGGATTGGGTAATATTAAAATTAATATGCACGATAATTATAACTGTGTTGATGCTGCCACTTTTGGTAGTCACAAAGTAGGTGGGCCTAAAATGCTTGGCATTAGCTATTTTAACAAAGAAGTTTTTCCAACTTCTAAAATTAGACCTTTAATTTATGGTTCTCAAGAACGAGGGGTTCGTGGGGGGACAGAAAATCTCGCCTTTATTCATGGGTCTGCAATAGCTATTAATAAGGCTTGTTCTCATATAGATATAAAACAAGCTCATTGTAAAATGTTAAAACGTGTTTTAATAGAAAAATTGTATCAAAATTTAATGGAAGATGATTTTTTAATTGTTTCTCCAGCAAATAGTGTACCATCAACTTTGTGTTTGTGTTTTAAAAATATTGAAGGCGAATCTTTACAAATGGTTTTAAACGATATGGGAATTATTGTTGGGACTGGTTCTGCGTGTTCATCAGGCTCATTAGAACCTTCTTCGGTTTTAAGTTTCATGAAAATACCACAAGAATATATTCGAGGAGAAATTAGAATTTCTTTTAGTATGGATAATACAAAAGAAGAAATTATTTATGTTGCAGATAAAATAAAAGAAGTCTACAATTCTTTTAAAGGGGAGTAAAATGGAAGAAGAATTATTTTAGTGTTCTAAGTGTGGATAGTTTTTGCCGCTTTCGGATTTTGTTGTGGATAAAAAAAGTAAGACTCGGCATCGAACCTATTGTAAAAAGTGCCGAAATAAAAGAAAAAAAGAACTTTATTGGAAAAAGGACAGAGAAAAAATATAGGAAAGATAGCGTGAATATGTAAGTAAAAACCGAGAAAAGAATAAAGAAAAATGTAAAAAATACCAAGAAACCCATAAAGAAGAGCTAAAAGAAAAAAGTAAAGCTTATAGAGAAAAAAATAAAGAAGCTATTCAAAAAAGAAGAAAAAAATATCGAGAACAAAACCAAGAAAAAATAAAAGAACGCAAAAAAAGATATTATGAAGAAAATAAAAAGTCAATAATAAAAAAGAATGTTGAATACACCAGAAAAAGAAAAGAAACAGATTTTTTATACGCTTTTAAACAAAAGATTAGAGGATTTATTTTATAGAGTTTTAAAAGGAAAAATCTCAATAAAACAGACCACACTTCAGAAATAGTTGGTTGTTCTATAGAGGACTTAATAAATCATCTTAAAGAAACTTTTTATAAAAACTATCGGTATGTTTGGGATGAAAAAGAAGCTGTTCATATTGACCATATTATCCCATTAAAAGAAGCAAAAACAGAAGAAGAAGTTATAAAATTATGTCATTGGTCAAATTTATAGTTATTAAAACCTGAAGATAATCTTGAAAAATCTTGTAAAAAGGATTGGGTTTTAAAGAAATAATTATAAAGACTTGACAAATTTCTAATAGAGTGTTATACTACAAACATCAAAATGAAAAGGGTGGTATAAACAATGGATTTTACTCCAAGTAAGTATCAGCAGAAAATCTTGGATTGTTTTACAAGTACAAACGAAAATATTTTGGTGAACGCTTTGGCGGGTTCTGGTAAGAGTTCTACAATTTGTCTGCTTACGGAGCATATTGACAAATCCAGTATTTACATTGCCTTTAACGCAAGCGTTGTGGACGAATTTAAGAAGAAGATTAAGAATCCCAAAGTTAAGGTTATGACTATGCACTCTCTGGCTTATTCTATTATGCTTTATAATGTAGAACAGGAAAGTCAGAAAGATGAAAAGCCCAAAGGGTTTGGCAGACAGAGAAGTAAAAAAGAAGTCCATCTGGATAACTTTAAGCCTTACAAGATTCTTGATGATGAACTTACTAAGCGTTATGGTCGATATATGGATTTTAGTCGTAGAGTTTTTTATAAGGAACAGTATGTATCTCTTTATAATCTTTGCTGTCTTACCATGACAGATATGAGTTCTATGACCGATGTTGACAGACTTATTGATGACCATACCCTGTTTGTTTCTTTTGGCGAAGAAGATTTTCCTAAACCTTCTATTAGAGAAATTACCGAAACTTTGAAAGTTCTTGATACTAAGAGCAAGCAAGCATTTGAAGTTGATGGAAGCATTTCTTTCACTGAAATGCTTTATATTACCTATTGGAAGATTAAGAATAAGGATTGGGAAGTCCCTTATTGGGCTCAATATACCAATGTAATGGTAGACGAGGGACAGGATTTGTCTAAGTTGCAGTTGTCTTTCCTTCCTTTTATTAAGCGCAAGAATGGACGTTATGTATTCGTGCTTGATAAGAATCAGGCTATTTATGGTTTTGCTGGTGGAGATACAAACGCTTGGAGTTCTATTCCTCATTTATTTGCTCCTATGTCTTCTTTTGATTTGCCTGTGTGCTATCGTTGTGCAAGGTCTCATTTGCGTAAGGTAAATAAATTGTTTGACATCCCTATTCAGCCGAGAGATGACGCTCCAGAGGGTTTTGTTAAGAATATTAATAAAGATGAAATTGTTAATTATGCAGAACCCGGTGATATGATTATATCTCGTAAAAACAAATGGCTTGCAGATTGTATTCTTTCTCTTGCTAAGAATGGTATTCCCGTTTACATGGAAGACAAGGCTATGGTTGATGATATTAAGAAGATTATCACCAAAGCTAAATGTACTTCTATTCGTGGATTAAAGACTCATTTGGAAAAGGCGATTACTTCTTATTATGATAAGGTAAAGAAGCTTGCCACGAAGAAAGCAGAATCTGTTGAAGATAATGAAAAGAAAGCAGAAGAAGTTGCAGATGCTACCAGCAAAATTGATAATATCAATTTCTTAAACGCTATTCTTAAGAGTTATATTAAGGCTGGCAATTCTCTTTCCACTACTACAGAAAATTTCACTAAGTATGTGACAAACCTTTTGAATGTTGTTCCTTCTCCTGATTGTGTTCGCATTTGTAGTGTTCACAAAGCTAAGGGATTGGAAGCTGAAAACGTTTTTGTTTTGAATGAAGGAAAGATTGCTTATGATTTCCGTCAAAGCAAGGAACAAAATGTTCAAGAAAAGAATCTTAGTTATATTTCTATGACAAGAGCAAAGAACGGTCTTTATCTTGTTAAAGAGCCAACTAAGGCAAATACAATTAAACGTGGAGATTCTTTAAATGGTTCTTCATATTTTCTCCCTGATTTGGAATCTTCCGAACGTGGGATGAAAGAAGCTATTGTAAACGAGACTTTTAGGGGGAGAATGTATGGCGAGACGAAACAGCTCAAAAAAGACATTGTGTTCTAATTGCGGAATTACGGGATGTTCTCCTCAGTGTCCTTTTTTCCCAAATACAGAAGGGGAAACAAAATGGCATATTGAGGAAGATGGGCTGAAGCATAGAGATGAACCATTGATGAAATGTGGATACAATGGTTCTCCTATAACTTCTTGGAATAGAATTTGTCCTTGGAAAGAGGATAAAAGGAATCTTTTGTTGGAGAAGAAGAAACAAGAAAAAGCAACCGAACCCAAAGAGAATACGGGAAAGAAGCCCTTTAAAAAGAAAGCTTATAGGGGAAAGAAAAAGAATAAAAGCGAAACTAAAGAAAATAAAGAATAATATTCTATTGACTTTCTCGCAAAACTTTGCTATACTTGTTTTATCAAAGGCAAAAATATAAGTAGACGATTAGGAGATTTTATATATGAATGACGCAATTACTTCTGAAATGATGTTCGGTATTCCTACTGATTTCCCTCGCATTGTTGATTCTGTAGCGGATTCTCTTTGTAGTGGATTTAAGGATTATTGTTTTTCTACTAAACAGCTAAAGGATATTATTACTATTTGTAAGAATAAAAAGGTTACTTTTCTTTGGCGAAGAGTGAACGATGATTTTGGAAGTTTGAGTTATTATGCTTTGGTTCCGGGAAAGGTTAAATGCGGTAAAGAGGAAGTTGAGAATATTCAGTGTTCATATTCTGAGCTTCCTAAGAAATATAAGTTTCATCCGAAGAATAGTCGAAGTGATAAAATGATGGAAGCATCCTATAAGCCTAATAATTATTTATATGAAATTAATTATTTCGATGAAAATGGCAAAGCGGTATGGCGTAAAAAAGACACACAGAATTTCTTTGAAAAGAAGGAGAATTAATTATGAACGATACTTTTAAGTGGCGTCCTGTAGTAGATGATGAATTTGGACTTGAAAATCTTCCTTCGCAGTCAGATAATTATCTTGTATCTACTATTTATGGAGAAAACGGGAATCTGAAAACAAACTCGTATACTTGCTATTATGATGCTGGTAGTAAGACATGGGAAACTATTGAGGGCGATTGCGTAGTTGCTTGGGCTCCTATTCCTAAGCCGTATAATGGGAGTATTAATTTAGCAAACATTAAGTTTTAAGGAGAAATAAAATGAGTTACGATACACTTGATGATAGAATGAAAAATGCCTATGAGCATAGGTATAGAATGTATCTGCCTGATAGAATCCCTGTAATTCTTCGTTTGGACGGTAAAGCGTTTCATAGTTTTACCAGAGGACTGAAAAAGCCCTTTGATGCACTGTTTATTAAGACGATGCAGGATACCATGGAGTATTTGTGTTCTAATATTCAGGGGTGTAAATTTGGTTATGTAGAATCCGATGAAATTTCTCTTTGCCTTTGGAATTGGAGTAAGAATGAATCCGATGCTTGGTTTGGCAACAATTTACAGAAGATGGTAAGTATTAGTGCTTCTATGGCTGGTGTTGCTTTTAACAAGTATTGGAATAGAAATGTAGCAGAGTATCTTTCTGAGTGTGAACCTGATATTACAGAAGAGGAAGATAAATACCGTAAAACCATTAAGAACAAAGCAGAAATGCTGATGCCTGTTTTTGATTCTCGTGCATTTATTATTCCCGCAGAAGAAGTTCACAATTATTTTGTTTGGAGACAGAATGATTGTATGCGAAATTCTATTCAGGGTTTGGCTCAGTCTTTGTATTCTGAACGAGAGATTCATCGTATTAACACTTCTAAGTTGCAGAATAAAATGTTTTCTGAAAAGGGTGTAAACTGGAACGATTATACTGTAGTTGAACGTAGAGGCACTTGTATTTACAAGGTTCCTACCAAGGTAATTGGCTTGAATGGAGAAATTGTTATTCGTAACAAGTGGACGTTGGATATTAATATGCCAATTTTAAGTAAACCTGAAAGTAAGGAATTTGTAACAAGCAAGGTGTTTAAGAATGAGTCTTTTTACGAACCCCAAAAGGGCTAAACAGCTTCTTGATTTTAGTGGCCTTAAAACTCCCAATAGTCCTATTTTTCCAACTGATATAGATGGATTGATAGAGCTTTGGGATAAAGGCTATTTTATCATAGAGATTAAGTATAATGGGAAAGAAGTCCCCTTTGGTCAACGATTAGCACTTGAGAGAATGGCGGTAGATTTTTATAAAGCTGGCAAAGTGTCTCTTGTTGTAGTTGCTGACCATTATGTAGCAGACCCAGAAGAAATAGTTTCTGTAGCAGATTGTATTGTTAGAGGTTTATATTGGGGACAAGAAGCTCACTGGGAAAAACCTGATAAGAACATTGTAACAGTTAAAGATGCACAGGACAGGTTTATTAAAATTTGTAAAAGGATTAAGTTATGAAGTTTGTAGTTATGAGTCGTAGGGATGCAGTACAGTATAGTTATGTTGCACATATGGAGAGTTCTGTAATCATCTCTATATGCGATAGCTACTCTCTGTTTCCAAAATTCAAAAGAATGAAATCTAATGGAATTAAAGGCGTTCTGAATCTGTCTTTTGATGATGTCCAGCTTCCTTCTGGTGCAAGCGAACGTTATATTTGGAAGAAAGATGAAGGACTTTTGCTTGATACATTAGATAACACCCCCTATGTTGTAATTTCTGAAGAAGATGCTAAAAACATTGTATCTTTTGTGAAAAAGTGGTACGATAAAGTGGACACTATTATTGTACATTGCAATGCTGGAATTAGTCGCTCCAGCGGGGTTTGTGCGGCTATTATGAAAGGTATGACAGGGGACGATTCTCAGATTTTTGATAATCCAAAATATGTGCCTAATACAACTTGCTATAAGGCAGTATTAGAAGAATTTATGAAAGAAGAGGAATAATTATGTTTAATTATGATAATTTGAATTCTGCTTCTTCTAATTGGAGCGTTTGTTCAGGCTGTTTGTGTTCTACTGTATGCAAATGGCGTGATGCGGCTATGCAAGCAGAAGCAGAAATTAAGGAAAAGACTAAGGTTGACCGTGATGCTACGATAAATGATGTTTATAAGATTCTTGATATTAAGGTAACTTGTAAATACAAGCAGAGTCAGCCTGTTACTCGTTTGTATAATGGGGATTTTGAAAATATTACAACTCCTTGCAAGGCTACAGAGGCAGACCAGACTCATGTAAACACTATTTCTACTCCTAAGCCCGAAGAGTATACTGGGTCTACCATTAGAAATAGTGGTAATGTTGACTGTTATTACAAGTAATTTTTTAAAAGAAATTTTATAAAACTCTTGACAAACTCGTAAGAGTATGTTAAGATATATGATGTCAGGAGGGTTAAAGAATTAATTCAAATGACATCAAATATGCGGGTATGGTGGAATAGGTAGACACAAGGGACTTAAAATCCCTCGGTAGTGATACCATGCGGGTTCGAGTCCCGCTACCCGCACCAATTCGAAAGACTTAAATACTTGCGTTGAACAAAGGGTAGCCTTTATAGATTTGTGAATTCAATATTTCACGTTCGAATTACTGGTGTCTTTTTCGGGTATACACGAAGCAGTAGCCAGCTTAATATCGAGGATGTGGTGTAATGGTAGCACACGGAGTCTGGGGCTCTGGAGAGCCGTTCAAGTCGGACATCTTCGACCATCCTCATTTTTGATACTTGATAAGAAAGGAGTTCTTCAAATGCAGACAAGTGATTACTTAAAGAAAATAGGAGAAGAACTCCAATCTTATCTTGAATTTAAGAGAAGAGGATTTAAGGTAAGACCCAAAAAGGGTAAAGGTTCCTTCAAGAGAAAAGAAAAACACAAGGAGAAGTTTGATGCTTGAACCTTTTGAGCGAGAGATTTTAGAAATCAATTTACACAAAAATAGTTTTCCTTTTACAGATAACCAATGGAACTCTCTGTGTAAAGGGCCATTCCCTCCAAAGATATTAGTTTTAATGGAAAACTCAGGTTTTGATAAAGTAGTAGGAGCGGTAATTGGTATCACTCAGACCGATAACGAGACAAATAAAATCCGTCTTTTATTATGGCCTCGATTTACCTCTTCCTTAACTTCTGATTTGCGTATCACTAACCTTGAATTTAACGATAATAATATGCTTTGTGCAATTTATGTCGGAGTTAAATCGTAAAATGAATAGATATAAAGCGATGAATCTTACGAAAAACGAAAAATTTCGATTTAGTAAGAATGTTAACAACTTTAAAATTGAAAAAAAGAAGTTAAGTTCAGGCTTAATTTGCTGGTTGTTTAAAAATTACGAGTTGGATGAATGGATTACTGACAATCATTGTTGCCGAGGTGAAGATGTTTGCTGTTGGCAAGAGGTTCATACGGATTGGATGTCTTTAATCTATCATTCAGATAGGGTTCTGCAACAGAAAGTATATAGAATCTTTCAAGAAAAGGTAAGAAGGTATAAGGGAATTAATTGTTACCTTACTTCTTATGAATGGAATAATAAGAAATTTTTTGATTTAATTATTCCGTTGCAGGATAGAACTTTTCAAAAAGATATTGAGAAGCTGAGTTTCTCAGTCGTTTAACATATTTTTTCACTTCCTTTCTTTGATAGTGTTGGTTTAGTTGTATACTTAAGTATACTGGAAGTCCTCCACAGATTATTTCGTTTTTGCGGAAACCTATAATCGGATGTAGTAAGTCTTATTTTGAAATCGGTTGCCTTGAAGATTTCTACCGAGCGACTTGTAATAAGCGTAAGACATGGAGTACTGCAACATACTCGTCTGGTGCTTTCCAACACAATATGTCTTTGTAGCTCAGATGGATAGAGCAATTCTCTCCTAAAGAATAGGTCAACAGTTCGAATCTGTTCAAGGACACCAATTATTTTTAAATAGTTTTATTAAACTATTGACAAACCTATGTGTTTGTGTTATACTTAAAATATCTTAAGGGAGAAAACAATGACTTCACGAGATATGGATATTGTAAATGATGCTTACAATATTTGCACAGATGAAAACAAGTATTTCCCAGATGATTGTCCTCCTCCGGGGAAACTGAGAAATGCTGTAGACATTATTGCAGATGATTTTAAAATTGATTTCCCTTGTGGGTCTATTGATTATAATTTCTTCTGTTATAAAAAGTTTCTATTAATGTATTACGATTCTTTCATTAGAAAGTATCCTGAGACTTAAGGAGTTTATTATGGCTGTTCATTTGGTTAATGGAGATGTTTTTGCAAGTCCCATCGAAAAGAAATTCTTTCCTTTTGGGTTGAGATTTTATAATGATGAAGCACAGCCTCTTGATAAACTTTATATGAAGCGGGTTCTTAAAGAGATTCGTAAATCTCTTAACATTGGAGATAAATTGGCAATGCCTTTGTATAAAGGTAAAACTTACAAAGAGGGGTATCCTGATATTGTAAAAGATGTCCTTGGACTTTGTTATGAGGTGTACCTTTATGAAGATGTGGGTTAAATGTTACGAAAATTATGAAAGCTCGTATATTATGGGCGTTTTTACCGAAGACGGAATGTTGAAAAACAAAATTGAAACGGTAAAAAAAATTGTTAAACCTGAAATTGAAGAGCTTCAGGAACAGATTAACCATATTAAAGAGGAACGAACCCCTGTACAAAGAAATCTACTTGAAATGTGTCAAAACCCAGTAAATAAAGACTCACTGCTTTATAAAGAATATAAAAAGAATCGAAGATTAATATCTCATAATATTGAAAGATATAACAAACAAATTCGGATTCTTCAAGTTAAAATTGATAACCTTCAAAAAGCTCTTAATGGAGATTCTTTTTGGGTAGGTATTATTTTAAGCAGAGAGAATATCAATTATCGTGAATATAATCTTAATGAGGAATATATTCCGACAGAATATGAATGGTAATTTTACGCATCTAATTAATTTGTTATAAACTCAGTTACCTATGCTTACGTTTGTCTGGTTCAGCTCATTACTTAACTGGTATCTCAGTAAGAAGTGTAGTCGGGAGCTCACGATGTTTTTCGGACGCTGGGTGTGGCTATTAGCTTACGAGTTGGTAGCCACTTATATGTGGATATGGTGTAATGGTAGCATTTTTGATTTCCACTCAAACGGCGAGGGTTCGAACCCCTTTATCCACTCCATAAAAATATTTTAATAAACTCTTGACAAACAAGAGAATCTATAATATAATAAAGGTGAAAGATATGACTGATATTACTCAGATTGTTACTTTGGTTATTGCTCTTTGTGTTGCGGTGACTACGGCGTTCCTTGTCCCTTACATTAAGAAGAAGTATGGTCAGGATAAGATTAACGATGCTCTTAATCAGGTTGAGTTGATTAAGAATTATGCTAAGATTGCTGTTAATGCAGTCGAGCAGATGTTCCCCGGTCAGGCTGAAAAGCGTTTGCAGGAAGCTACTGATTATTTCAACAAGCAGATGGAAAAGCTTGGTATTACGCTTGACGAGGACGAGGTTCGTAAGGCAATTGAGGCCGCTGTTCTGGAGTTGAACAAGTCTCTTAAGGATACGAATACTAATACCGATACTAAGACAGAAACCGATAAGGAATCTGCTTAATATACCACAATGGATGACTTAAGATGCCATTTAAAATATTATCTAAGCGTGGCGGTTTATTAAGGGAAATACGTTAGTCCGCCTTTTAATGAACTTCACAGTTCATTATTGAACCATTGAACGTTAAACTTCATATGTAAAAATCCCTGTACCCACACCTCGTTCGGGGGCGAGTTAAAACAAGCCCCGTTATATGGGAGTGTAGCGCAACTGGTTAGCGCATCTGCCTTACAAGCAGGAGGTTACAGATTCGAGTTCTGTCATTCCCACCATTCATATGATTTATCCTTAATTCAATTTGCGTTCGACACTCACAGCAATTTTATTAATGTTATGGAAAAACATCGTGTAGGGTTCGACTCCCTATTAGAATATCCCTTGAGCAAGGAACATCTAAGTCTGGTTGGCCTGAATAAAAGTGTCGAGTTTGCTCACTTATATGGAGGCATGGAGTAAAGGCTATCTCACCATCCTGCTAAGATGGCTTCCCATAAAAAGGAATACAGGTTCGAGTCCTGTTGTCTCCGCCACTAAATCCTTGAAAGAAAAAGTATAACAAGGACTTTCTTTTAAAAACATAGCAACGACCCGCCACCTTGTTTGTATAAGGGGAAGCCTGTGAGTTATAGTTAAAAGGTCTATAACATTTATATCCCTACTTGGTGTAAGGAGCATACCTATTAACTGATGTTGAGCAAACACTAAAGTAGCTCTTTAGTGATAACAGACGCATCGGGGGAGGTATTCTGGTTCGATTCCAGTTGTAGGGCCCAGAAACTACGATACCGTCTTATAAAGATGGAAGTTCGCCTAACAGATGGAGTATCGCTTAATGTTAGGATGTGTGTATGGCGCATCTAAGTTCAGACCGTCCAGAACCTACAACCATATTAGCGGTGACAGCTTGGAGAGACAGCAAATATGCGGCAACTGGTGTAGCACTAAAATTAGCCATGGACAATAATTGTATTGTGGTTGGAGTTCGATTCTTCAATGCCGCTCCAAAAGACAGTTTGGTTAGATATTTCTGGATGTCTTTTCAAAAAACAAGAAATCCGTAAGGTCTGTACGAAACATTCCTTGGAATACAGTTTAGCTGGTTACAATGTATTCGACACTAAACCGCCCTCCAAGTCTGATGGACTGGTAACAATAGAAAGACCGCTGTTTACTCAACCGGGTGCGTTAAGCCCTTATACAATGAACAAGACTGATGATGAAAATGACCAAAGCAGTCTGGTGTAAATCCTTTTTTAGAAAGTGACCTCTCCCAGAATGAACCGAGGGCAGATAAGTGCGAAGCTGGTCTGTCAGTAGTCATCAGTTTTTGTTTTGCGTATGTTTAATAAAAATAAAAGGTTGTTTTGATTATGGGCTGGTATAATAATTGGATTGATAAGCACTTTGAGAAACAAGGATACAAGCTTGTTCGGTGCGATAAGTATGGTGCTCGTTACGAAAAATATGTTAAAAAGTACAATTATAATAGCGCAATTCATATCTTGCAGAAAAATAGTGGTAATCATCTTGTCCAGTGTTATGATACTCAAGTTTTATATGCTAAACCTGAAGATGGTTCTAAGACAAAATTGGTTAATCAAGTAGATGGTATTTCTACTTCTCTTTTGTTTTGGATTTGGCTGAAGTATAAATATCTTTCTCATAAATATAATTGGAAAAGGATGTAGAATTACTATGATTGAACAGTTTGTTAAAAAGCCCATTATCGTAGAAGCTATTCAGTGGACTGGTAAAAACGAATATGATGTTATGAAGTTCGTTGGTTCTCATTGTTTTCTTGTTAATAAGGGAGATACCAAAGAACTTATTATTAACACTCTTGAGGGAGACCATCATGCTTCTGTAAATGATTGGATTGTTAAAGGTGTTAAGGGAGAATTTTATCCTGTAAAGCCTGATATTATGGAACAGACTTATAATAGAGTGAATTAATATGAACGTAAATGTAGACAAAAATTCTCTTACTCAGATTGGTGAGTATGTTTATGAATTAGGTTTAAATAGGCAAAGCAAAGAAAAAATTTATAAAGATTCGGAAGAAAAATTTTTCTTGGAGCTTTCCAACGGTTCTATAATTGAATATCCATCTGCAATTCGTATTCAAGATTTTGTTTCTGCTTGGGATAGAGCCTATTATATTGATACTACTGATGGTAGACATCATTATGTAGTTTATCCCTATGATGCAATTACACTTGATATTTGGGGAGATAGTATTGCTGGATTGTTGGAGCTTATTAGACAATTTGTAACTCCTTCAAAAGAGATTAATAAAGCTCTTGAATTAAGTGTCGAAAGTCATAAATATTATGAAGATGTTGCCAAGAAGAATTTTGGTCAAAAACAAATTTTATTATTCTCTTGACAAACTCCTCTCTTTGTGATAAGATAAAGACACTTCAAAAGAGGAGCTGTGGTTATGAACGAAACTACAATAAAGCTGAGTCGGAATAATTTGTTTTGGAATCTAACAAGCAAGGAAATGCGAAATTGTTTCGATGGACTACTTGATTTTTACAATGTTGGGTATTTGTCTGAACAGAATCCTTTGACGGCTTATGCTGAAAAGTATAAGGAAAGATACAATACCCCCGGAGTCCATCTTGTCCAGATGGAACGTGATTTGCTTTTTGCTATGGCTTATCATTCATATATTAGCGCAAGGCTAAAGGAGGATTTTAGCTTTGACAGATGATACTTATCATACCAAGTTTTCCGGGGAGATTAGAGTTCATACTCACGAATGGGAAAATTCTTACGAAGTTTGGGTTAATGGTAAATTGTTGAAAAGCTCTGATACTTTTTCTTCAGCCCTGTGTTATTTATATGATTATTTAACATTGGTAGCTGAAGAAGAACGTGCTAAATGTGTTATTGCGGAAGAAGTTTTAAGACAAAATTATATGAAAGATATGCCAAGAATTACCCTTGATAAAAATAAAAAATAAATTTTATTAAACCCTTGACAAATGAACGTCAACATGGTATAATAAATTCACAAAGTTGGTTAATCGGCAGTCGTGAGACAGGTAAGATAACTCATGAAGAAATGTGGTGTACAGCTTCGCTTACCCGAAGTGCGTAATATGTTACCAAAAGACACCTTTCCAACTATAAAATTAAAAGGTAGCGAGTATACTTTTTTAACGGTTTTGGGTATAAATCTTATATGGTGCTGAAGACAAACTGGTTGCGTCACCCGGCTTTCAATCGGGAGAAAGGTAGGGTTCAAGTCCCCCCAGCATCACCATATGGTGTGTAAGACAAACTGGTTGAGTCGCAAGCCTCTCAAGCTTGAGAAGATGGGTTCGAGTCCCTCACACACTACCATGAATTTAACATTGTTAAATTCTTCCTAATTTAATTTAAGCCCCAACAGCAATTTATTAAGATATTCAAAACTCTCATGCGTGAGTGCAATTCTCACTTATTCTCCCTGAGAATAATAGACAAGTAGTAAGTCAGGAGTCCTAAATCTAAATGGGCTTAGTCTGTAAAACGAAAGAGGTTTTAATATGCCAAGAAAACTTAATTTAATTGGGTAGAGATTTGGTAAATTAGTTGTAATTGAACCAGCTCCAAGCAAAAGTGGAAAAACTTACTGGAAATGCAAGTGCGATTGTGGAAACTATAAAACAGTTTAGGGAAATCACTTAAAAAATGGAAAGGTTATTTCTTGTGGATGTTATAAAAAAGAAGTCAATCCTTTTTTAAGTTTGTAGGATGGGGAAACAAAAATTTGTCCTGTTTGTGGAAACAGATTTGTCCCTAATAATGCTTATCGAATTTATTGTTTTGATTGTGTTCCAGTTCGGATTTCTTCTAAAGAGAGAATAAAAAGAATTGACCGTTTAATTAAACATAAATTAATACAATATAAACGGCGGAAATGTGAACGTTGTGGATATAATAAATGTGAAGGAGCTTTACAGTTTCATCATATTAACCCAGAAGAAAAAGAATTCACTGTTTCTCAGGTAAATTTAAACGAAAATTATACTATTGAAAAATTGTATAAAGAGGTTGATAAATGTCTTTTGTTGTGTGCGAATTGTCATGCTGAAGAACATTATACTTAAGCGCCTGTAGCCAAGTGGTAAGGCACCGCACTTTGTTGAATAGCATTTGGGCCTCGACAAGTTCAAGACTTGTGTTCAGCACCATAATGCGGGTATCGAGGGTTCGAGTCCCTCCAGACGCACCAATTTAATCAAAAAGGAGATTTTATATGATTCCATATGAAGATGTAACAGAAGAAATTATCGCTAAAGAAGCATATAAGATTTATCCTTATGGAAGTCGTGTCTATCATACAGCCAGTGAAATTTCAGATTATGATTATCTGGTTGTATTGAAACCGGATTCTACTTTGCTTGAAAACAATTCTAATTTTTATACCTTTAGTGATAAGAGTTATCATCTTTATGGGTATAAAAATTGGGTTGAGGGACTTAAGAATGGAAAAATTAATCTTCTTGAAGCTTATTTCTGTTCAAGCGGAGTTAATCTAATTGAGCCTATTGATGTAAGCAAAGATTTAATTAGAGAGTCTGTTTCTGCCACGGCTTCCAATTCTTTTGTAAAGTGTAAAAAGAAGCTATGTATTCCTGAAGATTATAATCCTTATATTGGACGAAAATCTTTATGGCATAGCTTGAGACTCTTTAGTTTTGGAATTCAGCTTATGGAAGCTAACTGTATCTATGATTATACAGTGGCTAACAAGTGGTATGATGATGTGGTTAATATTGACCACCCCGGAATTACAGAATGGGCATATCTAAAAGAAAAGTATCAGCCTATTTATAATAAGTTACATACTGAATTCAAGATTGCTCACAACAATCATAAGGAAGAGTTTATTCATTTGATTTGAGGTAATGCTATGAATGAAGATATGATTGAATATTTGGCAAACATGGAGCGTAGGGTTAATAAGTTAATCGACCAGATTGAAGACCTTAAAAGCATTATGGTGGAAACTTTTCGTAAGGAAGGCGGTTCTCAGATTTGTCCTCATAGATATGAATGGGTTCAATCAGTAACGCATGATACCACGGAAATTCAGACTTATGTTTGTCAATTGTGTGGTAAAACTTTTAAAAAGGTTGTTAATAAGAGCGAATAAAAGAAAAGTTTTATCGTTAACAAAAACTCGTTGGAAAAATGTGCGAAATTCTCACAAAACTCCCTCGAAAAATGTGTAAGAATTTTTAATAAGCTCTTGACAAACAAACTCCTTTGTGATATACTTAAGTCACAATCAAGAAAACGATATGGCTAACGGCAGTTGCGGCAACAAAAGTTGATTAGACAGGTCGGGGTTAACAAAGAAAGGTTAACAGGTAGTACAGCGGTAGGTAACAAATCCGCAAGTCGAAATGAGTTGGGAAAACCAAATGATACGGCTTAGTCCCTCGTAAGAGGTTGAAGAGAGATTTTAGGTAAAGGGTAACAACCTTTAACTGCTCTTCGTAAAAGACCATGAAACCGGGTCATAGCTACCACATATTGTTTTTAAGGTTTTTGAAAATTTTTTAAAAAATATTTTTAAAAACCCTTGACAAACACAAAATGTTGTGATATAATTAATATACAATCAAGAGATTGATTGAACGAGTCTTGATGCTCGTGTTCATGAATTACTCCTTTGTAATATATAAGCCCTAACAGCAAACATTTTTACATCTGGTATGGGACTTGATTAGTAAAAAAGGGCTTAGATAATATGGAGAAATGTCGTAACAGGTAGCCGAGAAGGTCTCAAAAACCTTTGCCGCAAGGCGTGTGGGTTCGAATCCCACTTTCTCTACCATGGACTTCGTGGTAGTCCAACATAAACACCACGCCCCAACTCCCGGCCTTAAATCTCGGCGTAGCGCACAAGCTTATGGTGCTCGAATGGGAAGAACACTATTGATAGAGGGATTAGATAATAGGGTGCTAATGTATTATCAAGTCCTAAAAAGACTAAGATGGTGCGTGGATATTCCATGGGGTAAGCGTTGCGAACTTACCTAAACTAAAAATTTAACCAGTATCTACGAGCAAACTGTACTGGCTCCTAACTACTTATGTAGAAGGATGAAGGTGATTGCTCTGCAAGTTAATGAGTTCTTGTAGGAGTGAAAAACTCAATTATATGGGAGTGTAGCTCAGTTGGTTAGAGCACATGGCTGTTAACCATGGTGTCGGGGATTCGAGTTCCTCCTCTCCCGCCAACCTTGTCAGGTTCATTCTTTTGTCTCTTACTCCACGAGAGCTTAAATAAAGTGGAGAACATGGGATTATAGCTCAGTTGGGAGAGCGCCTGATTTGCACTCAGGAGGTCAAGAGTTCGACTCTCTTTAGTTCCACCAGTGGATACATATTCCACTCCTTTCTTAAATAAGCGCTAACAGCAATTTTATTTACTAATATTCAAGGGAACTGTGTGCTGTGGGTTCAAGTCCTACTCTCTCCACCATGGAGAGATAGCTCAACTGGTAGAGCAACAGATATAAAAAATGCGCTTAGTTTTATATGCGGATATGTTGTAATAGGTAGCCAAGCCAGACTAAGAATCTGGTGTTCGTGAGGACGTAAGAGTTCGAGTCTCTTTATCCGCACCACAGGGCTCATAACATCTGGCCCTGAGAATCAAATCATATAAGCTCTTACAGCAACCTTTACAAGAAAAAGTATGCTTTTATTACTAACAAACAAAAGAGCTTAGGATGCCAAAAGAAAGGGGAAGAAAAAGTATGGCGTGAAGAGTTTTAGCCATCTTAGAAAAGCTTTTTCTTCCCTCGGCTTTATGGGTCAATATGTCCAGTTGGCGAAGACAGCGGTCTGTAAAACCGTGACATTAGAAACACCGTAGGTTCGACTCCTACTTGGCCCACCATAAGAGTTAGTTGCTCTCTTGTGCTAAAAAAAGCACCGTATTAACACAAGTTTACGATAATTAACTGGCCCTCGTCTGCGGGTAAACAGCAGTTTTAGGCTACTATAAGCTGAAAGTTTTAGAACCGTTTCTTTAAAAAACGTGTGAGGTTTTTCTTGTTGTCTCTTTTCATCCAAAAAATAAGAAGTAACAGCATGACTTGAGGCTATACATCAAGCTCCTGAGACGGAACAGAAAATCTTCCTCAAAGTCAATGGGAAAAAATCCATCTGTCCCTTCAATCTCTCTTTAATAACAGGTGGGAGGAAGTATTTTAGGTCGGCAAGACCACGAGAGAATAGCGCTGTTCTCTCAACCCTTTGCAAAGGTTTAGTTAATTAAAGGTGTTCTCAACAGAAGGAGAACTTAATTCGAGTGGAGGGTAGCTCTTACCTTTATTAACGCCAAACAAATTTAAAACTAAATAAGGAGGTAAATTATGTACTACGATATTGATGATATGATTTTCGGTACTGATAGTTACCAGAGTGAGAGATAAATTTTTCTCTTACTCGCTAAGATTTAATGTGGCTACTTGTTGTGAGAATGATAAGTAAAGGTCTCAAGTCCTTAACACAGAGAGAATCACATATAGCTGGTGGATGGTAAGTATCATAGGAAGCCTCATAAGCTTCTTCAACTCCGAGCGTTACGGGGACGAGCAACCAAAATGGTAGCGTACAGAAGCGGTCATAACTGCCATCACTTGAAATGATGTGTGACAGCTTGTATCTGTCCCGCTGGTTCGAATCCAGCCGCTATCGCCATCAACGTACATCATCTCTAATCTCTCTCCCATCCTACAGGAGAATAAATAAAGTGGGAATTATATGCTGGATTAGCTCAGAGGCAGAGCGCCACTTTTGTAAAGTGGGGGTCAAGATTTCAAAATTCTTATCCAGCTCCATTGAAGTGTAGCTCAGGGGTAGAGCGGCGTAGGGGTATCTTCGCTGGTCGTTGGTTCGATTCCAACCACTTCATTTTAGAATTTCTTTTCCAAATAAAAGAGGATTTTTATTATGGACAAACTTTTAGTCTCCGAAGAGAATATCCCCGAAGAGAATATGAAAATCTTTGAGCAGATTAAAGCTTTAACGAAAGACAAAGACAAGTATACTATGAAAGATGTTAATACCATTTGCGAATTACTTGGTGTTAAACTGTTTTGGTATCAAAAGCTTGTCCTTCTTCATCATCTCAATGATAAAAACTATATGAGATATATATGCCGAGATGATGTTGTTTCTAAAATAGCAGAAAGCTTTCAAGAAATTTTCTAAAAACTCTTGACAAAAGAAACTGAATGTGATATACTTAGTACATCAGTTGAGATAAGAAACAAATAAATCTTTGATATGCGGCAGTTAAGGAATTGGCTACCTTGTCACATTCCGAGTGTGAATTAAATCCGTCAGCAGAACGGTATTTGCGGGTTCGAGCCCCGTCTGCCGCTCCAGAGAGACGTTTGTTTCTCTCATAAAGACATGAAAAGTTTCTCCTTTCGTGTACTTCGTAGTGGTAACAGAACGATAAATAAAACAAGCCATGTCCTGTCGGTCTCAGAAATGAGTTGGATGTCCTCTGTGGAGAATCGGGATTCGGGGGCGAAGTACACAAATATACAGGTATAGCCAAGCGGTAAGGCAGGGGCCTTTGAAGCCTCGATGCGAAAGTTCAAATCTTTCTACCTGTGCCATTTGGGGGAAGTCTGTAACAAGTAGGCCCCCGTCTTTATTGAAAAACCAAAACCTTAAGCCCATACAGCAATTTAAATGTACTAAATAAGAATACAAAAAGGGGCTTAGTTTTTACTAAAGTTAATATGTGCGGTACTACGGGTGAGGTCGGCTGACGGGTCGTACTAAGTTAGGTTCGAATCCTACACCGTGCAATATTTTAAAACTAACGTTAGTAATGTTCCTTTCTTAATTTAAACGCTTACAGCAAATTATTCAAGTTTTATATAACATTTGTTGCTGGAAATACAAATACTATTAAAAAATGGAAGCGTTTAGTAAAACTGTGGTTGGCTACCCTAAAAGCTGGCAAGTTTTTTTATTTACAATTTTCTTTTCTTTCTTGTCTTTACTAAAGTAAAAGAAAAGGAAAACCATTAATTATCCTGAGTTATATTGGCTCTCAGAATAATAAAAAGCCGCCTTATATTATGATAAGCGCACACAGCAATTTTAAAAAGATATTTTTGCTTAAAATTTATAAATAGGTTATATAAATAAAAAGATACTTTTATTGCGCTTAGTTTTATGGTGTTGTAGCTTAACTGGTTTAAGCCTCCGACTTATCTGTGAGTAGTTTAAAAGTAAAACTGTTAATGCGAGTGCAAGACTTGTCTTACAGGCCAAATCGGAAGATTGTGGGTTCGAGTCCTACCAGCACCACCATGCGTTGTATGAAAATTACATTATAAGCTCTAACAGCAAACAATTTAAAATCATCAGACTTCTAATCTGACTTCGGTATTAAAATGGAGCTTAGTTTTTAAATAAAAAAGATAATAACACAGGTAGCATTGGAGTAATTAACCAATGAGATAATAATGCCCTTTCATTAAGCTGTGTTTTTAATAATTCTAAAGGGAGAATTAAGATGGAAATAATTTGTGGAATTTATAAAATAACAAATCTTGTAAATAATAAAGTTTATATTGGATAGAGTGTTAATATTTTAAAACGTTTTGTAGCTCATAGAAATAGGCCGTTTAATCCAAAAAGTCATTAGTACGAAAGCCATTTTTATAAATCTATTAGAAAATATGGGTTGAAAAATTTTAAATTCGAAATTATTGAAAAATGCGATAAGGAAGAATTAAACAAAAAAGAACAAGAATATATAGCTTTATATAAATCTAATTAGTCTGAATTTGGTTATAATTTAACAGAAGGCGGAGAAACATCAACTTATTCTAAGATAAATAAAGAAGAAATTGAAGAAATTTATAAATTGTTAAAAGAAACAGATTTATCTTAGGCGGAAATTGGTAAAAAATTTAATGTTAATCAAAGAACAATTAGTTATATAAATCAAGGACAAATTTAGAGAAAAGAAAATTAGAGTTATCCCGTTAGAAAAGAATCAACTTATTCTAAAAGGACTAAAGATTCTCAAGAAGAAAAAATTTTTTGTAAGAAATGTGGCAAAGAAATAACTACTTATTCTAAAACAGGTTATTGTTATTAGTGTTATATTGAAGACTTAAGAGAAAATAGGCCAACAAAAGAAGAGTTGTTTAAATTATTAATCGAAAATAAAGGAAATTTTCTTTTAACAAGTAAAATATTAGGCGTTTCAGATGTTGCTATTCATAAATGGTGCAAACAATATAATATACCTTTTCATTCAAAAGATTATAAATAAATATATAAATTGTTCAAAAATAAAATGTCCCTTTAGCTCAGATGAATAGAGCACTTCTCCTCTAAAGAAGATGTCAAAGGTTTGAATCCTTTAAGGGATACCAGCGTTGAAAGCGCTACGGTGGTCATACACAAACCAAATAAGACCACAGACAGAATCAGATAAACCCTTACAGCAAATTATTTTGATATTTTTAATGCTTGGAAAATCAAAAACAGGGTTTAGTTTTAAAAACTAAACCGAGGAATAGCATAATGGTTAGTGCGGCGGTCTCTAAAATCGCTTGTTCGAGTTCGAACCTCGATTCCTCTGCCAGATACAAGGGAATAACGAACAAAAACGTTATTCCCTTTTTACATATAAGATGTAAAAAACAAAACCGACAAAAAAATAAAAAATATTAAGGAGAAATGTAAAATGAGTTGTAATTGTGAAAATTGTTCCGCTCGGCGTGAGGGTCGTAGCACTATTACCTATCGGACTTATGCTTCTGGTGGTGTGGTAAAGGCAGAGTTGGCTGATACTACTTTTGATGCTGTCTCTCTGATTTGCCGTCTGGTTGAAAAGGCAGATATGAAGACCATCGGCCTTGACGGTGTGTATGAGAATGTTCTGCTGGATTCCTCCTATCGTGGTAAGGCTCGTGCTAATATGGCAGAGGGCGATGTCTTCAACGAGGAGATTGGCAAGGAAATGGCAAAGGGTCGTGCTCTTGAGAAGTATCATCGAGCCATGGACAAGAAGGTTTGTGCGGCGCTTCAGGATGCTCGTAGACTGGTTGCTACGATTGAGCATTATTGTGAGAAGAAGAGCATTGATACTTCTGAGGTTCCCACTGTTGAGGACATTAAGCGCAGTCACTTTACTGGTCACTACACTCACAAGTAATAAAAGTTGAATTTTATAAAGGAGGACTCTTTTGAGTTCTCCTTTTTTTATATCTTTTTTATAATAATATATTATAAAACTCTTGACATTCTTTGCCAGAAGTGGTAATCTTTATATAGAAAAATATAAAGGAGTGAAAGTATGCTTCGATGTTGGACTACTAATGTTAGAGAACAATGGACATCTAATGGCTTCTTGGAAAGTAACACTTCTATGAGACGTAGGGCTCTTGAAGAATTTAACAATCAGGTTAAAAATCCTTCTGTTACAATAATTCCTGTTTCAGTAATAGAAGAATGGCATGAAGATGTTTTAGAGTTGACCGTTTATTATAATGCCACATAAAAAGGAGAATGAATAATGGGAATGAAAATGCCAGAAGGTGTTAATCCCAATCTTCAGGCAATGCAAGGTGGAGTGGTAGAATCTTTCTTTGCAAGTCTGTTAGATAGTAAGACACCTTTGCTTGAAAAGTATAGAGCCTATGACCTTTATAATAAAGGCAAGGAAGAAGAGCTTCAGCGATATGAATTTGAAAAGAAAGCAAATTTTCTTTCAAAGATTCGTTGGTTAGCTCATGTTATTACAGACGAGTATGCTGTAATTGAGGGAATCAATGAAGAGGATGAACACATTTTTAAATGGATGCTAAAAAGTCCAAATCTTAATGACCATTATATTATTTCAAACAATGTTTATCAATCTTTTGATGAAGCTTTGTTTGCTGTTATTGTTTATAAGTATTCTGAAATGGAAAATACCTATTTGCTGATGCAAAGTATTGGTATGAAGCCAAACAATTATAAAATGAATATTGCGAAAGGATATATTAAAAATGAGAAAACTTGATACAATTCAGAAGAGAAACAATCTTAATACCGTGTATGCAGTAGATGAACCCGGTATTGGTAATGCAAACCACGCTTATCAGGTTGTGGTGACTAATAACGAGGGACAGGAAATTCCTTACGCCATTACTTTCCAGAATGGCCCTCGTAAGGAAAAGGATTCTATTCATGGGCTACTTGATACAGACTTGTTGGAGATTGTGCGTGACCGTTTGAAGGGATTCCAGTCTGGAGATTATCCTTGTCGTGAAAACGCTCTTGCCTTGACAGCTTTGGAAGAGTGCTTGCTCTGGATGAATAAGAGAGTAGACGATAGAGCATCTCGTGGTGTTCTTGGTACTAATAATAAGTGATGAAAACTAATATTAATACGAGCAAGCTTTTTCGAGTAGAAGATAAAACGGCAGAAGATGATAAAGCTCCGATTCCTCTTTGCAAGTTTTGCTCTAAACCTATGATTCGTTTACCAAAGAGCGAAAAAATTGGTGCTGGATATGCCTGTGATTGTGAAAAATTCCAATCTTATATTCTTAAAGACCTTGAAATACAAAATTGTAAAAAGATAATTGAAAGCATAGAGCAAAAAATTGCAGTTGCCGAACAAGAAATGGTTGACCTTGGAAGAAGTTCTGATTACTACACTTTAGTAGAAAACGCTGTCCGTAAGAATATGTTTTCTAAAATTAAGACCAAAAAGGAAAAAGTAGTATCTTTTGAAGATGTAAAATCCAACAAAGATATGGTTGATGAAACGAGGAAATCAACTGAAAAGTATTATTTCTATCCGTATATTACTTAAGGAGTGATTTGTATTTCAGATAATACTAATAGAATAGTTCATGGCATATTAGGAATGATTCTTAACTTCTTTTATTTCTTTGTAAGCTATGTATATATAAAGAAAGAATTCCCGCATAGTATTATTTGGGATATATTACTCGGAGCAATGTTTGCTGTGTGGATTCTTTATTGTTTTACATTTGGTGTAAAATGGGAAATGAAGCATCTGGAAGAAAAGGCGAAGAAAATAGAGAGACAAGAAGATGAATTGCTTTCTGGCCTTGAAGAACAGATGGGATATTTAAATTCAACTCTTAAAGAGCAAAAAGAAGAAAAAGAGAAGCACAAGGATAATCTGTCAAGGGAAGAAAAATAAAAAGAAAATTTTATTTAGATTTTTTTATTATCCCCTTGACAAATGATTTAATATCTGTTATATTATAACCATCGAAGGGAACAGTAAGTCCACTGTTTCAGGTACAGTTGAGAAGACCTTGGTTGGTGCAGACAGCTACTTCGACTATAATAAATTCCTGACGTTAAACCTTTTAATTCAATGTTACTTACTGGGAGAATTAAAAGAGCGGTTTTCCAGACCGTAAAGGAGTCTCGTCAACTCAGCTATTAAGCTTATCATTAAAGGTACAGTCTGCTAAGTGCTTTTAAGAGATAAGGCTTGCAAAGATTCCGATGGTATAGAGATGCAAATGTCCTTCGGGAAAAATCTTGGCGGGTGCTTCGGCACAAATGGGCAAGGCAACCTACGGGTTAGCGCTTGTCGAGTAGGAAATTTTGCAATAAGAGAGGATTTTTAAAATGGAAAAGAAGAAAGAAAAAATTCGTGTTCGTTTCTATAGAGCCAATGGCAGAAAAGCCAACCGAGAAGCTAAGGGACAGTTTATAAAAGAATTTAATTCTATTAGAGAGTTGAAAACCTTCATTTCTAATCTTCTTTCTTCTCGTATTCATTCTTCTCGTTCTGATATTTATTGCGTTAATCTTTATGAGGACTTAACTCCTTCTCAATATCAAGCTTTTTGTCAGAATGAAATGAGCAATGATAAGATTAAAAAAGCTGTTGAGCATTGGCGCTGGGAACCAAAACCTTCTTTCGAATATTGGAAAGCATTATCTCATAATAGCTATAAGAAATCTGTAAAGGAACAGAAAAAAGGCATTAAAGAATGTAACAAGAGGAGATAAATCATGACAGATTTGGATTTGGGCATTATTTATTCTATTAAGCATTTTGATGAAGAAAAGTCTTGTAAAGAAAGCATCAGGGATTTTCTTCACAAGTACAGTGATACTCCTAAAGAATATCCTTATTCTGACACTGAACTTTATCGGATTTTGGTAGAGACAGTAAAGAGTTATATGGAAACTGCCGAATCTCCTCGTTTGGATATATATAATTTCTTTGATTGTCTTAAGGTTACAAATCCGTTTCTTGGCAATCCAGAAGAGCAGAAACTTGTTCGAGAATATGTAATGAACGCTATGATTGGTATGCTGGATATGGCACGAGTTAGACGTGATGGTGAATATGTCAACGGCTTCCGTGAAATGAGAGAGGATTATTAATGTATATTAAAACAAAAAATAACATCCTAAATTTAAATCTTGGAAATATTTATGTGGGTCGTTGTTTTGATGGTTATATAGTTTTTTATGCCCCTGATTTAACGGATGATTCCACTTATATAACTCTTTACAAGGATAAAAGTAACAAAGCAAAGTGTGAAAAATATCTTGAAGCACTTTGGGCAGAAATGAGAAGAGACGATTCTGCTTTTATTGATGCTGATAACCTATATTATAAGCATTGGGTAGAAGATATTAAAGAATAAATTTAAGAACTTGTCAAGAAAAGTTAAAAACCTCTTGACAGGTTCTTTTTTTTGTGGTATATTAATATTAGAAAAAATTGAAAAGGAAGGATATTATGTCATACTATTCTAATAAGAACTGGACAAGGGTTTATAAAATTACTTTTAATGATGTTGATATTTTTCTTCACAAGGTATATCGCAGAGATTCTAATGATGATTTTATTGTTGACACCATCGAATTGGAAAGTGACAATTCCCTTGTTATTACAGAGGAACAACTTCCAGTTGTTCAAAAGTTTGGAAATGGCATTAAGACTATGACTTATATTGGGAAACTTTTTGGTCACAATATTATTAACAAGGGAAAAGAAAAGGAGACGTAAAAATGAACGAAAACATGGAGACCTTTACTATTACTTGTACCATGAAAAAGCGTTGGGTAAATGATTTTATGTCTTTGCTCAAGTATATGGAGTCTTGTGGTAGGCTTGGTCATTCAGCACTTGTTGGTTTTTACTCTGATGGGGATGGAGATTTCCGTCCTGAATTTGAGACAGATATTGAATGGACAAAACAGAATGGGTACACTCCTGAAACTATTAATAAGGATTATGCGCCCAAAATCCCTGAGAGGATTTTTGATGCCGGATAAGAGGTCAGCTTATCCAGAATAGGAGTTCATTATGGATGGGACTATATTTTAAACCTAATGAACAAACGGTTGATAAAACTCCGTTTACACCAGAGGAATTTGCTAAAAAAGCTAAAGAGTTATGGGAAGAATATCAAAAGAATCCTATTCCTCGATATGGACATATAGCAGTTGATAATTTTATGTGGGATGCTTTATATGCCGCAGGATATGAAGAACGGTTAGCAATTTTAGACCAAATTCCTTTATCGTATTAAAAGTTTTAAATTTAAAAGAAGGCTGTTGACAAAATGAAACAGATTCGAAGGAATGTTTTTGAGACAAATAGTTCGTCTTCTCACGCAATTTCTTTTAGTAATAGCAATCATACTCTTGATTATACTCAACTTGTACCTGATAATGATGGTGTAATTCATTGTTGGTTTGATGAATTTGGCTGGGGGTATTATGGTAATGCAGATACCAATTCGGCTCAGGTAAAGCTTAGTTATCTGATTACTCAGATTTGTGAGACTAATGATTGTCCTCGTCCTTGGTGTTGTAGAGAATATGAGCTTCAAGAGTCTGCTGACGCTGTAATGGAAACAGATGATTTTAAGATGCTTGAAGAAGACATTATTTCTACTTTGAAAGAACATGGAATCCCGGCTGAAAAGATTGTTGTTGAAGCAAATCAAGAGGGTTATGTAGACCATCAGAGCGTTTGCGGAATTAGAGTTCTTCTTCCCGATGGATGTGAAACATATTCTGATTTTGTTTTTGATAAGGGATACGATTTAATTATTGAAAACGATAATAACTGGGATGAAGAAGAATTTATGGAAGAGAAATCTTCTGAAGATGATTCTTATATTGTAAAAAGTTTGTATTAAAAGGAGAAACTAAAATGAATAATGGTTATATGTTTAAGGTAAGAAAGAAGGATGGTCTTGGAGCTCCACTGTGGAGAATTTTCCAGATTATGCCTATGCCTACGCAGTTTGGTTCTATTAGTTTTCAGTTGCTTGGCTATAATGAAACTGACAAGGTATTTGACCTGATTGATGCCAAGGATTATGAGATTGTAGACGAGGTAACGAAGTCTTCTCTGCTGTAATAAAACGGATTTTTTATTTGGATAATTCTTAATAAACTATTGACATTCTCCTTTTAATGTGTTATTATCTTTTTACAAAGATAACCATTGAAAGGAGTTTGTTTTATGACTGCTAAAGAAGCAAGAGAAACCATTCGTAACAATTACGGGTATGAGGGGAGTTGCCGAGCGGCGTATCAATATCTTCAAAATAAAATTAAAGAAGCGGTTTTAGAGAATCGTTTCGGATGTGAAGTTAAGTGTCCCATTTCTTCTTTTTATATTGACTCTAATGGAAAAACGCATCAAATTGCTAATTATCCTATAATTGAAAAGGCTATGAGTCTTTTAAGAGAAGAAGGCTTTAATTGTCGTGTTTCTCAAAGCGGCGAAAACTGGGAAGTAGAAGTGGAGTGGTAATATGACAGCTAAGGAAGCAAGAGCAGTAGCAGACGCTTTTAGTTTAGCTAAGAATGATATTATCTATAAAAAATTGCAAGAAGCGATTCAACAAGAGGCGTCCAAGGGAAGATTTTATATTACTATACATCTTCCTGATTATACTGTTGAAACTGGGGAGAGTGGGGCAGCATATTGTATTGCTGTCAAAGACAGATTGGATAAAGCTGTATTAATTTTAAAAAGTGAAGGTTTTAAGGTTACAGTGCAACCTTCTACCTACATTGATTGTAAACACGAAGTTACAATTGATTGGTCTAAGGAGGAAGATAAAACGTGACAGCTAAAGAAGCAAAGGCTAAAGCAGTAGCATTTGATTCAATTAAAGATAATATTATCTATAAAAAAATAGAAAAATTAATTGACCAAGCAGCTTCTAAAGGGCAATATCAAGTATTTGTAAATCTTTCAGAAGGTGAAATTGAATGGTTTTATGGTTCTTTTAATTATGGCTCTATTGAACAAGGAATAAAAGCAATACTTGAATACCTTTGTGATAAAGGTTTTGATATTGAAACTAAGATTTATAAAAGATATGGAACACAATACGAAATAAAAATAGGATGGAGTTGTGAACATGAGACAGGTTCGCTTAAATACATTTGAGACTAATTCCTCTTCCAGTCATAGTTTTGTTATTACAGACTTTGAGGGACGTTATTCTCAGGAAGAAATTATGAAGCACGTTTGTCTATGGAACGATGGTAAAGCTATTATGAGGGAGTCTGGGTTGGAATTTGGTCGCTCTCCTTTTGATTTTCTAAACAATTTTGAAAGCAAAACTCGATATGCTATTGCGGCTTCTAATGGTAGACTTGTTCCTCAGATTGTAGAAGTCTGGAAGAAGTATGTACCCGGCTTTTCTCATTTTGAATTTGATGAAAAGTATCGTGTTTGGGATGAAGAAAAGCAAGATTATGTTGATACAGATGAAGATAATCCTGTATATGAATACGGTTATACAGATGATTATATGATTGAGGGCTGGCTCAAGAAGTATAATGTCTCTGTTGAAGATTTTCTTACTATGAAACGTTATGCCATTGTAGTTGATGGAGACGAATATCAGATTTGGGATAAAGTGCGTGATAGCGGTCTAATGGATACCTCTCATATTATCCATGATAGTTATGCCGAAGATGAAGCGGAACTTATGAAGGAGTATGAGGAGGAAAGAAAGAATGAAAATCATTAAACCACATCGTTATGAAATTAACCCTTCTCTTTCTGTATTAAACTTGCTTGATGCTGGTTTTAAGAAAGGCTATTGGCTGGCTTCTTCCCAGCCCGGTTATGTAGAAGACCATTGGTATTCCAAAAATTATATGCTTGACAACAAAGCCGATATTGATATGACTGTTGCTATTGATATTACTCGACTGGATGAATGGAATGACTTTGATGGAATTGAAGTTATTGATGGGGATTTTGGTCAGCCTTATCAACCTTTTTATATGTATCGTGAAAAGGATGGAAAGCATTTAATTGCTGGTCGTTTCCCGTTCTTGGAAAAGATTTATCAGGTTTATGACAGGGAAATGGATTTGCTGGTTGAACAAGGGATTTTTGTAAGAAAGGTTTTTGCTTAATGGATATGAATGTTCCTATTATTCTTGATGGTAAAAAGGTAGCAAATGAAATTGCAGAGGATTTGAAGAAGCGTTGTGAAATTCTTAAAGCCAACCATATTTTCCCAAAGCTAATTATTTTTACTAATACTGATGATGCAAGTAAAGTATATGTTCGTAATAAGGTAAAGCGTTGTGAAGAAATTGGTATTGAGGCTATTACCTATCCAATTTCTAAATTTGAAGATTTTAACGTTACGACTAAAGATTACGATTTTTGTGAAACCCCTTATATTTTGCAGGAACCTTCTAATCTAACTAAGTTTCAAAATACTGTACTTGTTGACCAGTATTATCATACAGATGTAGATGGTTTTAGTGCAATCAACCTTGGCAAACTCTTTAAGAATGAAGAAAAAGACGGACTGACTTATTTTAAAGCTTGCACTCCAAAGGGAATTATTACTCTTCTTGATTATTACAATATTCCTATTGAGGGTCGAAAAGTTGTAATTCTTGGACGCAGTAACATTGTTGGTAGACCTATGGCAGCTATGATGCTCAATCGAGATGCTACTGTTTCTGTCTGTCATACTAAAACCCTTCAAATGACGTTTATTGATGAAATTTGGTCTGCTGATATTATTGTATCAGCGGTAGGTAAAACTGGTATGCTTTCTGGTTATACTTCTTCGTTCTACGAACGCATATTTCCTCATAAGACTTTAATTGATGTCGGGATGAATCGTGACGAAAACGGCAAGCTTTGTGGAGACATTTGCAGGGAAGCTATTGAACATTGTTATGCGTACACTCCTGTTCCCGGTGGAGTTGGCCCTATGACTGTAATTTCTCTTTGTGAAAATGTTATTGAATTTTATGAAAATGGAAAGGAAGCTTATCTATGAGACAGATTAGATTTGGCACATTTGAAACCAATTCTTCTTCTACACACAGTCTTGTTATTGGTACTCCTGAACAGATTGAAAAATGGGAAGCTGGAGAGTTGTTTATCAATTATTATGATGATTATGCAACAGAATTTAAGACTAAAGAAGAACTTGACCAGATGGAGAAAACAGAAAAGTCTTTTTATAGAGATGAATGGAAGAATGGAGAAGAATGGGACGAAGCTACAGAGTATCTCGACCATGATTCTCAAATCATTACAACTCCCGGTGGAGAACAGCTTTCAATTGTTTGTGCTTATGGTCGAGATGGCTAATTATTAACAAACTGTAAACAAGAGGGTATTAGAGAAATTTCTTTAATATCCTCTTGACTTTTACAAATCTATATGATAATATAAAGCTACAATAAATCAAAGGAGTTGTGTTTATGAACAAGATTAATGAAAAGGTATATTGTGCTTATGATACACTGAATCCCTCTATTGACCGCACGACAGGAAAAGAGATTCATGTTTGTGGTTATTATGGAACCATTTTTTGTACTAATTGTTCGTCACGGTATGATGGCGAAAAGATTAAGAAGTACATGGAAGAGAATCCTCGTATTGAACATTAAATAAATACAACATATAGTTTTTTAAAAAATATAAAATACAATATGTTGTATGAAAGGAGCAAATAAAAAGTGACTTTTATTCCCGGTGTTACCCTTTTAAATATGTATATTGTTTCAGATGATATACCTATTTGGGGTGGCGTTTTAATCGGACTTATCTGTTCTTTTATAGCTTGGATTGTAGGATATGGTTTTTCTAAATGGTATCAAGGATTGATTTGTAGAGTAATCCTTCTTATCATTGTTTGGACAGGAACGATTTTGCTTTCTTGGTATCCAACTTATTGGATGAACTACGAAGTTACAATAGATAACAATGTTTCTTATGTAGAATTTACAGATACTTATGGAACAAATGTTTCACGAGAAGGAAAAGTTTACACAATCACCGGAGAAACACATCATGGTTGGATTTGGGATATGAAGGAGTATGAAAATGCAGAATTGGGTAAGTTATCAGAACGGTAATTACACCGTAAAATTGAATACCGAAAATGGCACGAAGATTCGTGAAAACGACCTTGACTTTTTCGATGCAGAATTTCCTGAAAGCGCAGATGTAAAAGTTACGAACAGGTGTTCGAACGGTTGCCCTTTTTGCCATGAGGGTAGTACCAAGGATGGTAAGCATAGTGACGCTCTTCATTCTCCTGTTTGGGAAAGCTTCCATCCTTATACAGAGGTAGCTCTTGGTGGTGGAAATTTGATGGAATATCCTGATTTTGTTCCCCTGCTTGAGCGTCTTAAGACTTTGAAGCTTATTCCTAATATTACTATTCATCAGTGGGATTTTGAAAAGAATTTTGACCTGATTAAGAAGCTTTCTGATGAAAAGTTGATTTATGGTCTTGGTGTTTCTCTTGATAAGGTTACACCTGATTTCATTGATAAGATGAAGCAGTTCCCTAATGGAGTTATCCATGTTATCAATGGCATTGTTACTGGCGTACAGCTTAGAGCGCTTGCTCATAATGGGCTTAAAATCTTGATTCTGGGTTATAAAAATGTTCGCCGTGGTAGTAAGCTTTATCATTCTAATGTAGGTTATGCTATTGACGGACGCAAAGATTTGATGTATGATAGACTTGAGGAAATTCTTAAGGAGAATTGGTTTAAGGTTGTTAGTTTCGACAATCTTGCTATTAAGCAGTTGAAGCCTCAACGTCTTGTCTCTGAGGATTACTGGAATACTTGCTTTATGGGCGATGATGGTATTGATGGACAACAGACTTCCGCAAGTATGTATATCGACCTTGTAGAAAATGAGTTTGCTCGTAATTCTTGTGACGTTAACCATCGTTTTAAGATTAAGGATAAGACTGTTACTGAAATGTATCAGTTCTTGAAAGGATTAAAGTAATGATTGACAATGCGGCTCAAGTAATGTTGGGCAATACAGTTCAACTTCCCGAAGTAGTCCGAATGGAAGACCTTGAAGCAGCCATTGATGAAGTGGTTTGTGATGTTTATGATTCAGACGGATGGGGAGTTTCTAAACCAGAGCTTTATAGAATTCTGGAAGAACTCCCTAAATACCTTGCAACAAGTTTGATTAAGGATAGTTAATATGGCAAGCAGAACAAGAGAGGAAAATCGTTTTAATCGAGAAAAGAAGATTAAGCGCAATAAAAAATTGATTGAATCTTGTTGTTGGTATCTTAATGCAGACTTAGAAGATGGTTATTATAAAAACAATCATGAAGTCTCTAAAGCTATCACAGCGGGGAAATCTACTAAGACGAATACTCGTAAGGGACATTCTTCTTATAGATGTACTCAAGGAGATTATGGCAAAGCTAAAAAGTATTCTCCTCACGATATGCGTCAACTGCAAAAAATGAATGACGAGGATTTTGATGATGATTAAAGATAATGAAATTTATCGTATGCCAAACGATTTTGAAATTGGTAGTATTCTTTCTGATTATGCGGAATCTTTAAAGAGCGCTGAAACTTACGCCGAGGAAGATGCAATTAAAGCTGAATATTCAAATTGCATGAGAATCCTTTTTAAAAAGGGTTTTGGAGATGTTTATACTTTTGACAACTTCATTTCTCTTGTTGATAGCACTTGTATTCTCAACTACGATGGATGTGGATACATTGTTGACAAGGATGGAAAAGAAATTGAACCCGTTAATTGTAATGTTTCATGGCTAAAGAAACACAAGAAGAAGAATCATTATATTACTTGGTATAATAAGTAAGGAGTTATAAAAACAAATGAAGGCTAACATTAAGTTTACCAATAGTTCTGATTTTACTAAGAAGCTTAAGCCGAATAAGTGCTACGTTGGTAGTAAGGCAACCTCTAAAAAGGGTTTGGGAACTTATAAAAAGAATAAGTTCACTAAGGAACGAATGGATGAACTTGAAGAGGAGTTTTTCGAAGATGAAGATTACATTTGAAAACATTTCTAAAATTGAATTTACTGCTGATGCAGATGGTCACGGCAGTTTGAAAATGAGTTGCCCCATTGAAGAAACAAATGGCTCTGAAATTGAATTGAGCTTTAAGAGTTGTGATTTTGTTGTTGCAAACAATGAAATTATTATTAAGAATCTGTACACAGAAAGTTCTTACCCGGCAGTAATTGCCCATGAAATGTGAATTATGACTTTTGAAGAAAGATTTAACTGGGTCGAAACCACAGAGGGGAAAAAGTTTTATTATGATTGGATAAAGAAACTCTGTGATAGAGCGGGAGAAAAAATCAACACTAATATCCACATGATGGATAATGGAGAGTATTTTGTATACATTAAGCCATCTGAAAAGATGAAAGAATATTTGTTAAAGCGAAATCCAACTGTTGATTTTTCTTCTGATTCTACCAGAGTAAAAATTTACTTTACTGTAAAAAATACAATCATTGCACAACTAAAAATTATTGTCCGAAGATATGAGAAAGGGTTGTATGATGGTATTCCATTGATTACTCTTTACGAAAGTGTTGAAGAAGCAATCGAAAAGGATATTGAAAAGAAAGTCCTTCATGCAGAAGAATATTTCTTTGAACATCATCCAGAATAATTTTCAAAAAAAATAAAAGAAAAATTTTATTAACCCCTTGACAAATTCTTATAATGGTGCTATACTTATCATTGTTAAGAAACAAAACATTTTATATATGCCTACACAGCAAAAACTTTAAGAAAGGCATAGAAAGGAATTTAATTATGTACAATAAGAATACTTCTAAGAAGAACGCTTCTAATAAGAAGGCTTGGGCTCCTCGTCCTGAGAAGCCTAACAAGACTGCTTCTAAGTCTCGTCAGGGCAAGTTTGTTGACCAGATGAAGCAGACTCGTAAGAAGCTGTATTATGAGAAGATTGAACTTCCCACTATGGATTCTAATCTGACTCTGACCGAGAACGGCGCTGTTGCATACAAGTCTTCTGGCTCCGCTCTGGTTGACATTAACTTCAAGATTTCCGCTATGCGTGAAATGGAAGAGGGTCAGATTGTCGCTCTGTTCCGTAAGGCTTATGCTGAGAATCCTCGTCTGGCTATGCGTTGGCTTGGCTATCTGATGGACATTCGTCAGGGTCAGGGTGAGCGCCGTTCTTCTATGGTTATCCTTAAGGATATGATGAAGAATGGTGGAGCTAAGATTGTGTCTCAGGTTATCGAACTCATTCCTGAGTACGGTCGCTGGGATATGATTTACAACTTCACTTCTAATCCTGTTACTTCTGAGACTATTAAGAAGATGCTTAAGCGTCAGGTTGCTCAGGATAAGATGAATATGAAGGCTGGCAAGCCCATCTCTTTGATGGCTAAGTGGCTGGATTCTGCTACCTCTCGTAGCAAGGAGACTCGTAAGAACGGTTTGTGGACTGTCCACGCTCTTGGTATGACTGAAAAGCAGTATCGTAAGATGCTGTCTGCTATGCGTAAGCATATTGACGTTGTTGAGCGTAAGATGTCTTCTAACAACTGGCAGTCTATTGACTACGAGGCAGTTCCCTCTAAGGCTAACCTTAACTACAACAAGACCTTCTTGAAGCACGATGAAACTCGCCGTAGAGCTTATCTGGATGGCTTGACCCGTGGTGAAGCCAAGATTAATGCTTCTGTGACCAATCCTTGCGAGATTCTGAACAAGTATCATCAGATTTCTGGCTGGTACTCTAATCCTGATGCCGCTTTGGAAGGTATGTGGAAGGCTCTGCCCAATCTGATGGAGCCCAATAAGTCCATGCTCGTTGTGGCTGATGGTTCTGGTTCCATGTTGTCTCGTTGCGCTGGTAACATTACCTGTCTGGACGTTGCCAACTCTCTGGCAATTTATTGCGCTGACCGTGCTAAGGGCGCTTTTGCTAACAAGTACATTACTTTTAGCATGACCCCGAAGTTCGTTGAGTTCGGTAAGGATTGGACTCTTCAGCGAAAGATTAAGGAAGCAGAGCGCCATGACGAGTGTGCGAACACTAATCTGGAAGCTGTGTTTGACCTGATTCTCAAGACTGCTATTAGCAATCATTCTCCCCAGAGTGATTTGCCTGAGAACATTCTGATTTTGTCGGACATGATGTTTGACAGTATGGTTTCTGCTGGCCCTCGTGTTGGTTGGAATATTCAGCGTGTTACTAAGGGGTTCATGGCAGAAATTAGTGACCGTTTTGAAGCTTATGGATACCATCTTCCCAAGATTGTGTACTGGAATATTTGCGAGAATGGTCGAAAGGATGCTTTCCCCATTACTCAGGATGACCGTGGCGTAATGGTAAGCGGGTATTCTTCTAATACTTTGCGTATGGTAATGAGCGACAAGGCAGACCCTTTTGAAGCAATTCTTGACGTAATTGCAAAGCCTCGCTATACTCCTTTTGAGAAAGCTTTGGCATAAAGAAAGGTAAAAAGGAAGAGGGGAAACTCTCTTCCTTTTTTGGTAGTATGAATATTATTGAAAATAAAAGATTAATGTAGTATTGGGATAAAGAAGAAAATGAAAAACAGGGTTTTAATCCATCCGAAATATCTATAAAAAGCTCTAAAAAATTGCTAAATTGGATTTGTGAAAAGCGGCATAAATGGAAAAGGCAAGCGGGTGTGTAGAATAGAGTAAAAAATCCTTGTCCTTTTTGTAGTGGCTTAAGAGTTACAAAAGAAAACAGTTTAGGAGTTTTGTATCCCCAGTTATTGTCAGATTGGGATAAAACAAAAAATAATTTAAATTATTTTGATGTATCTCCCGGAAGTTCCAAAAAAGTATGGTGGAAATGTCATATTTGCGGATATGAATGGCAAACTAAAATTTCACATAGAGCAAAAGATGGTACAGGATGCCCCGCTTGTGCAAACAAAAGGGTTTCTTCTTTTAAACTTAATTGTCCCTATGAAAAGAGTTTGGAAAATTTATATCCTTCTTTACTAAAAGAATGGGACTACAATAAAAACGACAAAATGCCTTCTCAAATATTTGCTCATTCTACTTATTTAGCATGGTGGATATGTGAATACGGGCATAATTGGCAAGCTGAAGTTAATGCGAGAACCAGAAAAAATGCTTCTGGTTGTCCTGAATGTTTAAAGCGTTATCAAACAAGTTTTCCTGAACAATGTTTGTATTATTATTTTTCGCAAGTAACAAAAACAATTAATAGGGATTTATCTTTTGGGAAAGAACTTGATATTTACCTTCCTGATTTAAAGATTGGAATTGAATATAACGGGTCTTTCTACCACAAAAATAAAGATAGAGATTTAAAAAAGAAAAAATTTTTTAAAGAAAAACGGATAAAATTATTTTTTATCCAAGATTCCGATAAAAGTGAAATAACAGAAGATTATATTTATTATGAAGAATTTCATTTAGAAGAAATGTTTCAAGAAATTTTTAAAAAAGTAAATCTTCCATGTCCACAAATAAATCTTGAAGAAGACAAGAAAAATATTTTAAATCAATATCTATTTGATTTTAAAGAAAAAAGCTTGTTGGCAAAAGTTCCAGAAGTTGTTTACCAGTGGGATTATGAAAAAAATTATCCTTTACGTCCAGAACAATTTACTGTGAGCAGTAGACAAGAAGTTTATTGGCATTGTGAAAAGGGACACTCATGGAAACAAGCTATTGGAACTAAAATTCACAAAAACAAAAACAAAGAATATTTTATCTCTCAATGTCAATTTTGTTTTAAAAATAGATACAAAACATTTTCAGATGAATTAGAATATAAAAAAGAAGAATAAGGGAGAGAAATCTCCCTTTCTTTTTTTATAAAACTCTTGACAAACAAAAACTAATGTGTTATATTGAATATACAAAACAAAAAGGAGATGCTATGATATGGGATTGAATTTTTTTGAGAAGCTAACAGACAAACAGCTTTTGGCTGTATACAATCAAGCACAACAGATGGAGCAGAAAAATACAAAGAATGTAGAGATGAAGCTACAAAACCCGCTTTTCAAAAAGGCAGTAGATTTCTATGACCGTATTGTAGATACGCCCAATCGAGTAGCCCTTGACCAGTTGTATTGTGAAGCGGCGAGACGATGGGCGAATAATCAGATGATGAAAGCAAATTGACCACAAGATACAGTAGAAAGATTTTAAAACAACCACTACATATTGTGGTAGAAAAGGAAATAAAATGACTATTTTATCTGTTACAGAAAAATTTTATAATCTGTTCTGGAATGATATGGGTTGGCCCGGTGGACTTCTATTGGTTGGTGTAACGCTTGTTGTTGCTGGTATTGGTATTTTATCAGAATATAGTGCGGATGGATTTTTTGGCCTTGTTCCTTTTATTTGTGGGATTTCTATTATAGCGACTCTTGTTTTTATTGGAAAGCAAGAAAAATATCAAGTCCCTTATAATACCTATGAAGTAACACTTGATGAAAGTGTAGCTTTTTTAGACCCTATTAACAAAGATTTTAAGATTGAGTCGAAAGAAGGGGAAACTTCTATTTTTACCGTAACTCCAATTTCTAAAACTGCCAAGGTTCCTACTTTCGAAATAGGAGAATATGTTAATACAAAGGAGTATGTAAACAATGAAAGTAATTAAGGAACCTACGAATACAATTACAACAGAAGAAACTTGTAAATCTTGTGGAGCCGTATTGGAATTAAATCCTTGGGACTACAAAAAGAAAACTTATGAGGATGAAGACCCTTTTGAGGATTATTGGCACACCATTACAAGAAAATGGTATATTTGTCCTTGTTGTCATGCTGTTAATGTTGTAGAAACAATTGTTGATGGAGTAAAATGTAAACAATGAAAATAATTAAGCATCCCACTAAAGCAATTACTACTGAAGAAACTTGTAAGAACTGTGGGGCTGTACTTGAATTGAACCCTTGGGATTATAAAGAAAAAACTCGTATTTATGGAGATATTACTGATTATTATTATTGTGAGGTCAAAAGAAAGTGGTATGTTTGCCCGTGTTGTCATGCAGTTAATATTGTGAAAACACTCGTTAATGGAAAGGAAAGCGATTCATGACGGTTAAAGAATATAATAATTTTTATATTAGATGTGGTAATGCTATCTGTTTCATTCGTAATTTAAGAGACATTCCAAAAAAGTTTCTGACTTCTGCGGGAGTATCTACTGAGATGGATAATTTTGGATTTGATAAAAACATGGAAGATTTGATTGTTAAAGCTTTGGAACTGTACCAAGACGATATGAAGAGCGAAATTGAAAGTGAGAAGTAAACTATGAGTTATGATATTACTTATCGAGTTCGTTGTCTTGAAAAACCTGATATTTGGGTAGATGTTGGTATGATTGATGCTAATATTACTTATAATGTTGGAGATATGATTCGTGCTTCTACTGGTCTTGAATGGAAAAATGATGAAGACAACGGACTTGTAAAAGATGTAATTCCTCATATTATTAAAGGACTCGAAGAGCTTGAAAAGCATCCTGAAAAGTATAAGAAGTATGAGTCTCCTAATGGTTGGGGAACAGTTGCTGGATGTAAGCGATTCTTTGCATGGTGTATCAGAGAATGGATGGACTTTTGTGATGGATATGATACAAGAGAGTTAAAAGATATTGTCCATTTTTGGATAATTTAAAACTTATATATTAAGAGGGTGTGAAAAGTGAAGCTAAAACTTCTAATGTTCCTTGAAATTATTGTAGCTATTGTAGCGTTGATTTCTGGTATTGCTAATTTTTATGTCGGATTTGAAATTATAGGGACTTTAGACTTCTTTGGCGCTATTTTCTGTGTTTGGGCTTGGTTTTATAATTTTATTATGTTTAGAAAGCCTAAAGACAAAAAGACCAAAAAGGAATTGTAAATATGGAAGATATTAATAAAGGTGGAGTTCACGAGCTAAAAGAACTTACCGTTAGAGATTTAAAGAAGAATCTCGATTATATAAACGAAGATGATTTAAATGCTCGTGTTGTTATTACCTTAGATGAACCGTCTGTAGGTGGTAGAAAAGGCACTGGCATTATTATGGCTCACATGGGTTTTGATTGGGAAGACAATCAATTTAGAATTGAGCCTAAAGAGAAGCTATCTCGTAATACATTTTCTCGTGATACTCCTAAAGATATTAAAAAGTGGAGAGATGGGTATTTCTGTCCAAGATGCGATGGTTCTCTTATGAAAAAAGAAGTAAAGGAAAGTCGCTATTGCAGCCGTTGTGGACAGCGTTTTAGTGGCTTGGTTCATGATTATGATAAATGAAGAATATATCACCAACCCAAAAGATTTAAAAGGGAAAGACGAATGTATTTATCAGTTTGAAAGAGACGTAAACGAAACTCTTTGGTATCATTATCTTCAAGAAGCAATTAGAGATGGAGATAGTATTATTGAGACAAAATGTTTTGTAATCCGTCCTTATTGTTGGGATGATGAAAAACCAGAGTTAAATAGTTGGCATTTTTGGCATAAAGGTTCTAATTTTAAGCTTCAATGGTATAAATATCCTTTGCGTGACCCCATGGTTAATTGGAAAATTACCCATGAAGAATTTTTAGATGTGCTAAAAGATTGTTGGAATTTTTGGGAGAGAGACCACGGCGGCATGAGTTATTATTCATGTTATAAGTGGTGGACTCGTATAAAGTGAGAAAGGAGATAAAATATGTCTGTACTCGGAACTGTAGCATTAATTGTGCTTGGTATTGTTGTTTGTTTCTTCATTTTTGTTCTTGGCGTTTTGTTGGGCTATTATGCCTGTTATGCAAAAGCTTATGAAGAAGCAGAAGCCGACCACAAAGATATTTCAGAAGGTCAGAAGAAGCTAATTGAAGTTCTTAAAAGTCAGAATGTGGCTTATAAGAAGATGTTTGAAGAATCTTGCGACGTAGAAGTAACTAAGGACAAGGAGAATTGACAATGAATATTACGACAAATGAAATGGACAATTATTCTTTTAACCTAAAGAATTTTAAAGAGCAGTTTTCCAATATTGAAATTGGAGATGTAAGTGATGGATACCATACTTTTAATGAGCTTTATCATCACAGAGCTGTTCTGTTTTCTATCATTTGCAATCAAAACGCTCGTTATGCTTGGAAGTCTAAGCTTCATGCTGATGGCACTATGTACGATAATATGTTTATTGTTGGCATGAATCTTCCTATTAAGGGCGCTCTTTATCCTGTTACTTATCACTATGACATTGAGCCATATTGGGATATGTTTAACGTAAAGGAGCTTGAGAGAGCGCCTAATTGGGATGGTCATACTCCTTGGGATGCGGTTGACCGTCTTGAACGTTTTTCTCAGGAAGTATCTAAAGATTCTTATTTGCAGATTTTCTAAAAAATTTTAAAAGAAATTTTTAAAAACTATTGACAATTAGATTCTCATGTGTTAATATAAAGATGTTCCAAGAGGAACGGTTGCTAACATTACAGAAATTGTTAGTTAAAACTTAATATCTAATCGGCTGAGATGCCATTGGTCTTTACATTTTTGTTTCATATGTGGCCTCCAAAACATAATGTAACTCTTCCTGTTTGGTTATTGTATAGTATCCTTCCTTTCTTTTGGTAAAGACCAGACCTCCAAGGAATAAGAACTTGGAGTTAACAACTCCGACAAAGTTTCAGGAGATTAAGTTGGAGAGAGTCTTGGTAATTCTGTCTCGTAAGAATTGCAAAAACGACCTAAGAGGTTTTTGGGGAATTTTCTCTTAGGCAGGAGCGTGGTGAACTCCTGAGCTTATGGCTGATATGGAGATGGATATAGGACGGTTTTGAACGTTTAACGTCCGAGGGGAGAGAGAAATGGTATGCCTCTCTCCCTGCCATTAACATAAAACTCCGATAATCTTGTTTTATTTAAAGGTTGCAGTAAATCAAAGCTAATTTGGGTTTCAAATGGGTGAATAACTGTCATGAATTAGCAGAGATTTAAACAAGATAATTATACCAAAGAGAAAAAGAGTGGGAGACAACACTCGTACCTGTCTACAGAATGGCTTGAAACGATACATAGTCCTCTGGGTAACAGCGAATAAAGTAGTGAATAAGCTGATTTAATTCTCTCAAAAACAAGCAAAAACAAGGTTAAAAAGTTCAGAAAAACGTAAAAATTAGTTAAAGATTTTTAAGTAAAGGGTAGATAAAAGTGGTTTTTTATTCGGCTTCAAAGTTAATGCTTTGAGGTCTATTTTTATATATAGTGAGGTTATTTATGAATAAAACAAGTCATATTTGGGATATTCTTGATAAGGAACTTGACCGTCAAGAACATACCATTGAATTGATTGCAAGTGAAAATTATCCTTCTGATGAAGTTCTTGCGGCAGTTGGTACTCGTTTTGCTTTGAAGTATACAGAAGGCTATCCCAGCAAGGAATCTGTTGAAAAATTCCAGAAAGAGTTTCCTGATTATGTTCATACTGGCAATACAGGAAGATATTACGGAGGTTGTGAAAACTTTGACAATCTCGAACTTTATTGCCGTTATATGTGGCAGAAAGTTTTTAACGTTGTAGGAAAATATCACTGTAATGTTCAACCACACAGCGGTTCTTCTGCTAATATGGAAGTTTATGCTTCTGTACTTGAACCCGGTGATACTATTCTTAGCATGAGTTTGCAGAATGGCTCCCATCTTACGCATGGCAGTCCAGTAAATTTCAGTGGAAAACTCTATAATATGGTTTTCTATGGCACAGACGAGAACGGCTTTATTGACTACAACGATATTTACAATAAGATTGTTAAATATAAGCCTAAAATGGTGGTTGCGGGTGCTTCTGCTTATAGTCGTACTATTTATTATAATCTTGTAAGAGAAGCTATTGATAAAGCTGCTCTTGAGATTGGTTTTACTCCTTATATGTTTGTTGACATGGCTCATGTGGCGGGATTAATTGCTGGTGGAGCTCATATGTCACCTTTTGGCTATGCAGATTATATTTCAACTACTACACAAAAATCCTGTAGGGGCTGTCGAGGAGGAATTATTTTCTGTCTTCCCGAATTAGCAAAGAAAGTTGATTCTGCGGTATTTCCTTATGCACAAGGCGGTTCTCTCATGAATGAAATTGCTGGTAAGGCTGTTACAGCAGAAGAAATGCTTCGTCCTGAATTTAAGATTTACGCTCAAATGGTAGTTACAAATGCTAAGATTATGGCAGAAGAGTTTGTAAAGATGGGTTATGATGTTGTAACAGGTGGTACAGACAATCATATGTTCCTGTTGGATTTCTCTAAGACCCATCCTAATTTGACTGGTAAGATGGTACAGGACGAACTTGATAAGCATGGTATTACGCTTAATAAAAATTCTGTGCCAAATGAGAAACGCTCTCCGATGCAAACCAGTGGTGTAAGAATTGGCACTCCAGCACAAACCACTCTTGGGTATGGCCCTAATGATTTCATTGAAGTGGCACACAAGATTGATGAAATTATTAAAAACATGAAGTAATTTTTAATAAACCCTTGACAAAAGCTCTAAGACCTGTTATATTATATATAACAGATTAGGGCTTTTGCTCTATATTAAAAGGAGTGTGTAATATGAACGTATTCACTATTGAGGGTCATCAGGGAAAGGCTGTGGTAATGGAAAGTCTGATGAACCATTTTCCAGATTATCGTTATACCGCAGAAAGGGATAACTGTGCTTTTATTATCAATGACCGCCTAATGCCGTTTCCCAATCGAAGCTTTCAGTTGGGATGGAATGAAGATGTTGACACCAAGAAAATGGCTAAAACTATTTATGATAGAGCTATGGCTTACGGATTCAAAAACATCTTTATTTATACAAACGAACTCAAAAATAGTCGTTTCATTGCTGATTTGATTACAGAATTTAACAGATTTTTTGTTGAAGGCGATAGTCTTGATAGTGGAAACGTGTTTATTTTCTGCCAACCCAATTATTAAAAATAAAAGGACGTTTTTATTATGAACTATGAATTTAAAGTTCTTGAAATTTCCGCCGATGATTACCCTCCAACTAATATTTCTCGTATTCGACCCATGAAAATAGGTGATACTCTTTTTATGAATGTTGATTCTAAGACACTGAATCTTAAAGTTGGAGATATTTACCCAAAATACGATGGGCGTTTCAGAGTAATTAAGGTTTGGACAAATATTACTTATGGTGGTAAGCGTTGGTGGCAGTTTTGGAAAAAGACAATTCCCATGTCCTATATGCTTGAATATATTAAGGAGGACTAAATGGCTACTTTTGAAGAACTTGATAAGCGTTTTAACGAACTCGCAGTAGAGCGAGATGATTGTGTTCAGGAACTTAATAATCTTAAGTACCAATGGTATGATGCTTATATTGCAACTGATGATGTTAAAAATAAATTAGGCAAATGTTTTAAAGTAAAAGATAAAGACATTTACTATAAAATTATTGCCCCCGCTCCTCTTAAAAGTGGTAGAGCTTTTGTTGATGTGTCGGAAAGCCATTGGATTTGCATTATTACAAGCCACACGGGAATTGACAACTACAGTCCAGCAACACTTTCAGATATTGTTCCTATTACAATAGAAACAAAATATATTCCTTTTGGTTCAAATTATTTTAAGGATGAAGAAATTACTCCCGCTCAGTTTGATGAAGCTGTGGATAGCAATCTTGGAAAGCTTAAAAGTTTCATTAACACGAAAATTATTGGTGGAAAAACCAATCCTAAAGCAGAAATGCTTTTTCATTTTTAATTAAGGAGAGAAGATTTATGTCTCGTTATAGTAGTAGTGGTAGCGCTGGCTCCACTGGTTTAGGAGTTTTGGGTGTTCTTGAGGTCGTTTTTGTTGTTCTTAAGTTGCTCAAGTTGATTGATTGGTCTTGGTGGGTGGTTCTTATTCCTTTTTGGATTGACCTTGGAATTGCTGCTTTAATTATTATTTGTGCAATTATTATTGTACTACTTGACAAGTAAAGGAAATAATTATGAGTACAATTCTTTTTATAATTGGTTTCTACCTATTAGTAGGTGGAACAATATCTCTTACATTGTATTATGATAATCCTTACATTTCGGATAAAGACGGTATTGAGGGGCTTTATGTGGCTCTCTTTTGGCCTTATCATATTATTAAGTACATCATTAAACAGCTTAAGAAGTAACTAAAAAGTAAAATGAAAGAAAAGGGTAAATATTTTTATTCTAACTGTTTCATTGAAATGGTTAAGGCAAAACTTAAGAATCCAAAAGTTAAAATTATGTACTTACCAGCTTTCTTAAACGAAGTTCCATGTCCTCATTGGATGTGGCTCGATGAAGAAGGAGAACATGATTTTCATTATCGAGGGAAACTGCCTTGGTATAAATGGCTTTGGCATAAGGGACATATTAGAACTGTTCATAGAGGATGCTACAAAGGATGTATGTCTCAAATGATTGAGAGGAAATACTATGAATCATAATGTGTTTTTTATCACAACGATTGACGTTATGGAAAAGGATGATAAAGGAGCTTTTACTTGGCGAACTCCGGGTTTCCGTTATTCTTTAGAAGAAGCTAAAGAAGTAGTAGAAAAAAATATGTGTGATATTTTTGAATATTGCTATAAATATGCTGTAATTGAAGAGCTTGAACCTTATTTATACCCTGAACGCAGAAATGTTTGGTGGTATAAATGGGATAACGAAAAGGAGCAGTATTGTCCTATTGAAAACAATGATACTATCGAAATTCTAAATGAAATGTTCGGTGGAAAGATTGTAGAAATTGGTTAAGGTAGGTAACTATGGTTAAGACTTATACTCTTAAAGAAATTCCTCAGCTTGAAGCAATTCAGTGGTGGGGTGAAAATTTTGATGAAGTGAAAGAGTTTCTTGGAGACAGATATATTGAAGTTCATGAATTGTTTCCGAGAGATGAATTAACGCCTGAAAAACTGGATTTTTTGATTCATAAAGCTTACAAAGGGTGCTGTGATGATGAAAATCGTTCTCAGATTATTTTCTCGAAAGTCCCTTGGCATACAGAAGATAGGCAGTATCGTACTGTATTGTATTATGGATGTTGGTTGTATCGCATGACTGATTCCGAGGTACTTTATACCGCTATTCCAGCAGAATTTGAAGACCGTTTTAAACCTGTGGAGGAGTAAAAACAATGGAAAAAATACTTTGTGCGGCTATTTGGTTTAAGGATGGAAAAGAACCAGACCTGTTTGCCCCTGTAAATATTACCGAGGGTTTTGTAATTTCAGGATGGAGACATGGAGCTATTCTACGAGTTGGTGATAGACTTAATATTTCTCCCAAAAATAGTGTACAAGGTTTTTTAACGTCTGAAAATCGTTTCCTTGACAGAAAAGAAGCAAGAGAACTGGTAGTAACAACTGGACAGTGTAATCCAGAATTCCCAGATGAATTATATTCGGAGGATTTATACTGATGAAAAATTTATGGTGGAGAATTAAGCATTTCTTTGAAAAGCTGTTCAACAAGGGATATACCAAAGAAATGAAAGGTGTCCTTGATAGGACTGCATTTTTGATTAGAAGGTCGCAATGGAGCTATAAGACTTGGGCGAAAATGCTTGGTTGTGATGAAAGAAAAATTCGAAAGATTGCACATAAAAAGATTATTTTATCTTATCCTACTCTTGAGAAAATCGCTAAGTTCTCTGGCGTTGAAATGCACTGGCTTTTAACTGGTAAAGGCAAAAAAGAAATTTAATATTCTATTGACATCTTCCTTTAGATATGCTATTATACAGTTACAGTAATTGATATGATACATATTTGAAGGGAGATGTTTTTATGTATGTTAACAACAAGCACAATGCAATCGGAGCAAGTCGTATTCGACTGACTTTCCATTCTAAGGATAGAAGCCTTGAAAGACTTGGAATTGAGTCTGACCAACAACTAAGAACAATGGCGGCTTCTGCAAGAAATAAAGGTTATAATATTGATGCTCTTACTATTCGTAATTACGAGCATCTCGGAATTTCTTATGAAGAGCTCGTAAGTGTTAAGCGTCAGTTTAGGACTCGTACTAATTCTGAACGAATTTATCTTCATAAGGGCTTCGTTTGGGTGTTTGCTGGCAAGGATGCTTGCGTTCTTAAAACTGTAATCAAACTGAGAATTATTCCCATTAAAAAAAGAAAGTAAAGGAGCTTAAATATGTCTAAATTTGGAACGGTTTATGAAATCAATCTCAAAACAAGAATGAAGAATCTTTACCCAGTGATTTATGAAAACATGGATTATTATGTTTGTAAAGTACATGGATGTAATGATATTAAAATTTTTCGCAAAACCTCTTTTGGCTACAATGCCAGTAGGTCTGTTGTTACTTACGCAACCTTCAAAAAAGATTACGAAGAAGATAAATATTCTAATTGGGACACCCCCATTTTTGTTTTTGTAAAAACTGGAGAACCCGCCTGTTTTGAGCCTTTTATGGAAATGACTGCTGAAGAACACCGACTTGAAATTCTTGAAAAGAATCTTGATGCAGCAAAAAACACTCTTAACAGAACAATCGCAAATCTTAAATATAATGAAAAGTGTGTTGAAAAAGCTAAAGAAAGAGTAAAAGCTCTTGAAAAAGAAAAAGCCAACATTGAAAAGATTATGCAGGAAAAGAAAATGAAAAAGGAGAATTAATCATGCCTAATCTTGGAACTGTTTATGAATTAAACCTTAAAAAGAAAACTAAACTTTTTTATCCCGTTGTTTATAAAAACGATAAATACTATGTTTGTAAGGTGCCAGAATCTTCCGATGTTGTTGTTTTTCATAAAGCTCGTACAAACGGTCTTTATTATAATGAAGAGGATATAAATGTTATCTCATATTCCATTTTTAAAGAAAAATATGAAAAGGGGAAATACATAGAAAGAAGCAACAGAATTCTTGTGTTTGTCCAAAAAGGTGAACCGAAATTATTTGAATCTCTTATGAAGACAACCCCGGAAGAGAAAAGACTTGATTCTCTTGAAAAAATTATTGAAAAGACAGAATATGAAATTTATTTAAAAACGGATAAATTTAATCATCTTAAAAACGACATTGAAGAGGCAACGAGCAATTTGAAAGCCTTTAAAAGAGAGCAAGAAAGTCTAAGAGAAATCGTAAAGAAACAAAAAATAGAAATGATAAAGGAGAATTAATCATGGCAACTTCTTACGTTGTTAAAGGATATGGAAAAGGCTATGTTGCTATGAACCCTTGGCGTTATACTCAAGTTTCTGCTGAGGCTACATCTTTTTCTAAGATTCCAGCGGCGGTTTCTTTTGTTCGCCTTAATCTTCCTAAGATGTTTCAAGAAGATAAGTTCTGTGTTGTTAAAAGAACAAGTGGAGCTGTTGTTATGACAGACCTTGCATATGATGCAAAAGCTGTTCTCAAATCTTCTGGCGGTCAGGTGGAAGATAATTCCACTACCGTTAAAGGAAAAAGCAGAATGTATTACAAGGTTGAACAGCAGTTTGAAGACAAGAAAAATTCTCTGAAAGCTTTTATTGATTCCATGGATGACTCTGGAACGCTTTCAATGGAAATGTCTCAAATCGACAAAGAGCTTGAAGATATGAAACATTATATTGAATTCTCTTGTCTTAATGCGGCTGATGGCTATAAAGCCTTTAAAAAGATGCAAGATATTCTATTGAAGCGTAGAGCAATTAAAGACAAAATGAATTTTGCTCAAGTTCTTGAACAGAGAAAGATTGATAAATCCTCTCTACAGGCTGTTCTTACTTATTTGGAAAACATGGGCAATAGAAGCTATGAGGTTCGTACAGATACCGGACTCTTTAGTGATTTGACTGACATTACTCCAAATAAATAATTTAATAAACCATTGACAAACTCCCTTTGTTGTGATATATTTAATATATCAAATGAAGGGAGTTGCTTTTTATGACGAATAATTCTAATTATAAGACCGTTATGGGATTGCTGACCGTTGCTGTTACCGTGCTGAATCTGATTGAGGTTTATCGTACTGGTAGCATGGGATACGCTATTTATACGGGAGCTTTGGCTTGTTTTGCCACTTACTATATTAACAAGGATTGATAAATATGGCTGATTTTATTGATAAAATTGACACCAACAAAATCAAGAAAGATACTGATGAATATGTTTTAAACATTTCCAAAGAATTTCTTGACTGTATGAACTGGGATGACACTAAACTTGATGATAAGGTCACTGTTAGAGAAGCCATGAAGATGTTTGGGTTTATGATGGCTAATCTTATGATGACTATTAACACAGATTTTGAAACATTTTGTTCTGGTCTTGGTGCTTTGGGACAGCGTTCTAAACAGTTGGAATATGAAAACATAAAGAACCTTTATTTTATGACCGCAATGCTAAAACTTGGTTCTAATTGGAGAGAAGTTTATAAACAATACTCAGAGGAATTTGATGAACTTAACAAAAACGAAAAAATTAACGAAGATGCTTCTGTTGAAGTTGAAACCGAGGCAGAAAGCGAAGAAGAAAAATAATGGCAGAATACAAAAAGAATACTCAATGCCCTATTTGTGGATGAAATACTTATAAAGAACTAATCTACACGGGGCCATTGGGAATCGAAGAAGAATATAACGAATGTTCGTATTGCGGATATTATTATTCTTTTACTTATGGTAATTCCATAGAAGAAATTGGGAAATATACAATAGCTTGGAGCTATGATACTCCGTTTTATCCATTACATAAACGCCTTGGCAAATTTGAAAGGATTGCTAAACGAAATTACAAAAAGTATAATAAAAAGACAACCGATTATGCAGAACGTATTGGCTTTTATTATGGCAAAAACAATATAAGAAAGACCAATGATGTTCTTTATCTTATTTAATTGGAGGGCATAATGATTCAAGATTTCAGCACTGCTGTTGTAGAATTGAAGCACTTCTCATATCCAGAAGATTTTGACGAAGATTGCCGTTTTGCTTGTGACTTTTTTAATTCAGTAGGACTTAAAACCAAGTATTCCTGTAGTGGACATGGAATTGATGAATTTTGTATTATCTTTGATGATTCAGTTGAAAGTTATTTAATCGAGCTTTTTCAACTATATGCTTTTGACAAGCATCCTCTTGGACGATTCGTTATGTGGAAGAGACTTGTTCACATTAATGGTAAAGATTACTATTGGAACAACTGGATGTATTGCATGAACGCTGGCTTTAAGAATCTTGATGTTAGAGCGCAACGAGAAATTCGCAATATTACAACAACAGTCACTAAAGACGTTCTTTCGAATAAACTTGAGGAATACCTTGGTATGGTTCTTAAAGAGAATCTTTTAAGAGTTAAAAAAGATATTGAAGATTTTACAAAATCTATGGAAAATCACGGGTTTACTTTTACAGAAAAATTTTAATATATTTTCTAATATCCCCTTGACAATAAGGGGATATTAGTTTATAATTGGAGTACATGAAAGGAGTGTGTATTATGGGTAATGGCAAATCTGGATTCAATTGTGAAAACAATCTTTGTGCTTATTGGGCATGGTTTAGTAGAAATAAAATAAAATGTGGATTTCCAGATAAAATTATTATTGGCTGTAATGGATGCAAAAGCTTTAAGCCCGGAGTATATTATTATATCAACGAGACTTGGAAAGCAATGGGCAATAGTAATTTTATTCCGCTTAATAATCTTTCTTATACTAAAGACGTAGCTATTGGATGCTTTCTTATATCTGTAATTTTCCCAGTTGGATTTTGTACTGAAAATCATGGTGGTTGGGATTGGCTTCATTTTTACGATGAAACAGACGAAGAAAAAACGCCCTTATATCGCAACAATTTTCCAAAAAAGGTCGATGCAAAAAAATTCTTGGAATACAATGAAATCGCATTAACTGAGGGCTTGGATAAGTATTTTTATAAAGATTTTAAGAAAGCAGAAGAAATTGTAAAGGCTGAACGAAAGAAAAAAGAAGAGAATACTTTAAGGTATCCTCCTCGTTATGGTTGGCTATCTCCCACGGGAGAATTTTTTGAAGGGGAATTTGGAGAGCATGAAGCCTTAGCAAGAAAAATTTCGGACACCAAAATTGAAAAACACGCCTTTTTGTTTGCCAACAGAAAACGTCGTGAAAACGGAAAGGTTGAATTTAATACTGTTGGAGATTTCCTTGTTGACCGTGGTTGGGTGTTGATTGATAATCCTTTACGGTATGGTGTTGATAAAGTAACCTACAATTATGAAAAGCCCCTTACTAAAGCTCAAAAAGAATATCTTTATGATTATTTCTATAATCGTGGAGAAAAAGAAAGAGCAAAAACGTTTTTGGAGGACAATGTTTAATGGATAAAGTTTTTTATGTGTTGACAACTCATGGAACAGATATTTATGATAATTATCGAGATTTTTATCTCACTCAAGATGATATTGGCGATGCTTATTTCGCTCCTTGTTTTAATGAAAATGTAATTCGTTTTGAGGAGGACACTCTACACGAAATTTTGGCAAAGCCTTATAGTGACGAAAAATATTTGTATTATCATCTATTGTCTGATTTGAAACACGAAGCAGAGGAATATAAGAAAAAGACGGGAAAATCTTATTGGGTTACTTATGACCATATTTATCTCAAAAGGGTTGTAATTCTTGATGACCCTGTGGACTCTTTCCACTTTGAAAATAAGACTGTTGTATACGATGATGCGTATTTAGACGAGGTAAAAAATGATGGATGATAATTTTGATGGAAACACCAATGTAGTTGATTATGAAATCATTGGCTGGCACGAAAAAGATTGTCCTGAAGATATGCTTGGCTTTAAGTATATTAAGGATGATAAAATCTATTTGTGTCAGTGCAGAGATGCCCATGGTGGCATTTATTACATGGTAGTAGACTGGGATGCTGTCAATCACAAATGGCTCACTAAGAGCGGTTTAAACGTGATTAGATGGACTCCGATTAAGAAACGTAAGGAGAATTATTAAAATGCTTTATACTTATAATTTGACACTTGCCGACACGATTCCTTATATGAACAGTTCTGATTACAAAGACCGTTTTATTGGAGAATATTGGCAGACAAGAATCCGTTATGATAAGCTTCACGATATGACAGTAAGATATGAAGCTGGAAAATTGAATTTTACTCCCTCTTGCCCCTTGGATTTGCTTAAAGAGCAGAAAAAGCACAGGGGAATGTATCTTAACAAGCTTGAAATTCGTGCAGTTCTTGAAGAGATTGACCTTGATAAGCCTCTTAAGGTTAACAGCAATTCTGAATTTGTAACTGGGACTTCACTTATGAACGATACTGACCAGCTTTCTATTGACAATTATACTTTGACTACTTCTACTCATACTGATGGATATGTAGAAGCTTCTGATGAAAAAAAGATGTAAGATAAAAACAAAGTTTTATTCTTGGAGCCGTAAGAAAATTTAATAAACCATTGACAACAACTTCTTTATATGATATAGTATAAACAACTTAAGGAACTATATCAATAAAGGAGTTGTTTTTATTGGTTTACAAGTATGGTTTTGAGGAATATTGGGAGGCTGCTGAGAAGAATCCCACTCAAGAGAATATAGGAATTTTGGCTGAATGGATTCTGGAATTTGGAGAATGGAACGGTGACAGCTATATCATTGATAAAGATAAACATATTTGTTTAAAACCCATTTTCTATGAAGGTTTTAATGGCGTTAATCGTTATCCCATTGTTATCGGCTGGGAACTTCAGAACTATTAAGAAAGGATTGTGAATTATGATTCAGGCTAAGAACATTACTTCTCGTGAGGATAATCTTTCTCCTAACGACTTTAAAGAAAAGGTCAATAATCGGGAGAATTTTAATCTCATTGCTTCTGCGGCTTACAATAATTGGGACGCTTTGCAGGAAGAAACTACTAAGATTTGGGACGCTTTTGTTGGTGACACAGAGCGTTGCTATGGTTGGGCTGATAAGGTTCATCCAGATGGTGTTTATGTGATTCAGTGCTATTATCGTATTAGTGGTGGAGCAACTCGTCACGTTTATTATCCTTGTGTAGAAAGCTTGATGAACGACAAGAATGTTTTTCAGCTTATGAAAAGAAGCGGTTATGATAGTTATGACAAAGCTATGGTTGCTGGACTTCTTCTCAAGAATCTTACCAATGCTCACAGAGAAGAGGAAGAACTTACCAATCTTACCGCAATCTTTAAACTGATGGATATGGAGTAATTCTATGCTTTGGTATGTTATCGGAAGCATTCCTCTTATTCTTTTTATTGTATACATCGTGAGAGACCGTATTAGCTATAATAAAAGGAAAAAGGAAGGGGTTTATATTTGTAAAGAAGAAACCCCTTTAGGAGCAGGTTGGATAATTGGCGGCACTGTTAGTCTAATCGCTATTGGAAATATAATTTGGCTTGCTGGAAGTAGTCTTACTGGTGGTATTCTTTATAACTTTAAGGGCAATACAGAAGAATATCATACATCTTGGAATATTACCGCCATGCAGGATAATCTTAACACCCATGGTAGATTTTATATGCGTAGCGGATATATTGAAACTGATTTGTATTATTATTATTTTTATTCAACTAAAAACGGTTTAAAGAGTAGTTATATTCCAGCTAACAAAACTTATTTAAATTATACAACAGACAAGCCCCATATTGAACGTTATACTCGCAGATGGAATAAATCTTGGATTAAATGGTTCACTTGTTTTGACGCTCAAGATTACGCCGTAAACGACGTATATTACAAAGCTTATGTTCCCAAAGGTTCTGTTGAACAAAGTTTTAATATAGATTTACAGTGAGGTTATATATGGAAAAAATTAATTACAAAGCCGCTTGCAAAATTATGGGACAGGGAGAATTCTGTGAAGTTATGCAGTTGCTAAAGGATATGGGAATCAATCCTAAGAATGCTGATGGTAGCTTTAAGAAGTTTCCTGCTGTATTGGATGAAGTTTCTAAGTATTTTAATACAGATGGTAGTCAGTATTCAAACAATGTTAGGGAGAACCTGAGAGATGTTTTCCCGAAGGAGGGATAAAAGAATGTTTTTATCTTTGGAGTATACATTAATTAATTTGGATACAGTTGCCTGTCTTGATTATTTTGAGCCAACTAATACCACCCCTTATATTCAAATTATTTATAAAAATGGACAAAAGGATAGAATTACAAGAATTGGTAAAAAGTCCACTTGGGAAGAGTTTCAGTTTATTCGTCAAGAACTTTTGAGAAAAGACTGTATTATTCCTGTCGAGGGGGAGGTAAATAATTATGAGTGATTTTTTCACTTATGAAAAGCCCTGTTATTATATTGCTGTTCCTCTAAACAATCCCGAATCTTTTATGTGGGACTTTATTGCTGATACTCGTGATGAAAATGGAACTATAATAAATTATAAGAGCAAACTCATTCAAGTAAAAGAGCTAACTGATTTTGAAGATGATGCTCTTAGGTTTGAACATCTTGACAAAGCTATTGATTGGGGCTATGAACATCTTCCGAAGCTAAAATTTCAAATTGAGAAAACTATTCCCGGATATTTTGATTGGGATAAAGCCTCAATTATTAAGAAAGAATATACCGTAGTTCCTCTTGGTAAAATTTAAAGGAGATATTATGCGAACTAAGTATTTTGTTGGTGTGCCTTGTATTGATAAGCCCGACTATTATTATCTTATTACAGATATTACAAAGCCGATTGTTGACGAGCATGGGAATGTACGCACTTTAGAGGGAGTTACAGAAGTTGAAGAAGATGCTTTGACTTTTTACAATTTGGATGCAGCTTTGGAATGGTGTGACTCTAATTTGGAAGATTTGGCCTCTGAGCTTATTGAACCGAGTATTGGAACTTTCGATTGGGACAATGCGGTAATTATCAAGAATGATAATACCATCATTCCCCTGTAAGAAATACAAATTAATTTAATAAACCATTGACAAATAGCCTCCTGTCTGTTATACTGTGTATATCAAAGACAGGAGGTTTTTATTATGAAGCTTACTCGTGAGGTTGATATTTTTCAGTGTCCCTCTTCTACTAAATATTGCTTTATGCCATTCGGTGCGTTAGAACCGAATACGGTTAAAATCACTGACTATGTTCGTGTTTGGCATGGAGAAATTGAACTGGATGGAGTTCCAGAAGGAGTTGAAGAAATCAAGATTCAGAAGGCTGTTTGTGACAAGTGCTTTAGTCATTTCCAAGATGGTCAGGATAAAACCTTTTTTGGAAGAAGTCTTTCTACTTCTGACATTATTCGTGTTAGAAAAGATAACATTTTCCATTATTACTATTGCGATTTTATCGGCTGGAAGTTAATTAAAACTCTGGGTATTGGAACTCAGGGTGGTGGAAAATAACAAAGGAGTTGTAATTATGGAAACTCAGACTAAAATGGTAGAGGAAATCTTTGAAAAGGAAATTGAGCACGAAACTTCTTGGGCTCCTTATTACGTTCATAAACTCTTGAATGTTTATGACCCTGAAAACTGGTATCGTTCTGACAAAATCATTTGTGAAATGTGCCATCCCAAACATTGGAATGGCTCAGACAAAGATACAGTTCGTATTTTGTTTAAATCTTACGATGATTTTATGATGTATCGTGATTTTAATTACTATGATTTGGACGGAAACTGGAAGTTCTGTATGAAACATTATTTCAACAAGCTTCCCGATACAGTTGATGTTGACTGGCTGTATGAAAATGGGTATGTACCTTTTTGATAACAAGGAGTATAAATAAGTGAGTGTTACAGAAATAATTGTTGCAATTTTCTCTTGTATTATAGTAATTGCAATATTGGTATTAATCGGGCTTGTAATCTGCATGATTACAAACCGTATTGACAACATTAAAATTGATAAATATATGGTATCTTGTGGATTTAAAAAAGAGATTGACCATATTTATCATCTTAATAATGGCGAAAAATACTTCTACAAGTTTACCAGACAATATTACGATGATAGAGGAAATATTGCAATTCAAGAGTTAAAAGCAGATAATCTATACAAACTTGGCTATAAAGAAGTAAAAAAGAAGTTTATTTTCAACCAAAAAGAGGATTAAAAGGCACTCGAAGATTTTATTTGGATGATTTTTAATCTCTTGAACTGATTTGATTACAGTCTGTATAATTTTTAGTGGATAACTCTGTGGAAAACCCAATTTTGGTGATTTTTTAATACAGGGTGTAATCAAAATGGTAAATAAAATTGCCATTTTATTTGGCAAAATTGGGTACTTTTCCACAAATTATCCACAGAGTTTTCCACGTTAAGCAAAATTCTGTTACCCTTTTGTTACTTTTTAAATTATTTTCTATTATCCCCTTGACAATCCTTTTCTTATGTGCTATCATACAAGTACATTAAGAAAGGGGTTGAACTTTATGGTAGTTATGGTTAGGAATAAAAACGGAGCAATGGTGGATTTCGAGATTGCTGTTGAGTTTATGGACGACGCAATTCGTGAAGGTATCGTCAATGATGGCACCAGCTATTCCGAACAAGGATTTTTTACCGCTTATGAAAACGCTCATGCTATAATTTACGGAGAAGATTGGGAACTCTCTAAGTCCAATCCTGTTTATTAAGGAGAAACAATATGAAGAAGTATATTTACGACCTTACTTTTCAGGATGTCCTTAAGGAACTTTTTGAAGAAGATTCTCCTTGCTGGTATCAGGGTGAAAACTTTCGGGATGGAGTTGTTTTCCTTAAACAATGGGGAGATTTAAGGGAAAGAGTCTTTATTCCGGGAAAGAGTTATATACAGGATACTCCTATTATTACCCAAGGCGTTTACAATCAGAAGTATCGCCGTGTGACTACACAACCTGACGCTGAAAGACGAGTTTAAAAAAGACAAGTTTAAAAAGGAGTAATAACATGACAAATATCGTTAAGGAATATACTATTCATGGTTTTGAACAGGAAAACTCTTCTGGCACTTCTTCTTGTGTCGTAATTACCAAAGATGCCAGTAAAAATCCTCCTTATACCATTAAAATTTCCGATGGTCAGCAGCATATTTCTCTTTCGGCTTCTGACCCTGTTATCTCTGAAATTGCTCAGGCCATCTCTGACCTAACTAATGGAATGTTTTCGCCTACTAAAAAGTGAGGTATAATATGAATCGTAAATATGTAATTCAATTCACTTTTGAAGATTACTCTGAGGGTTATCTTGGCGTTGACCGTGATGGCCTTATTCATAACAATTTTGAGCTTAATCGAGCTTTTATGTTTTCCTCTATCGAGAAAGCAAAAGAATATTACAATCACTGTAATTGGACAGGTTCTAAGGAAATCAAAGCTAAAATTAAAGTCCTCGCTGTCAACGATATTGGCGGAGGAGAAGGTATTTTAGAGCTTAGAAAGTGAGGTAAGCTGTGTTTTCACAAGAACTTCAAGATTATGAGTGTGCAACACTTATTCAACAGGGTAAAATTACTAATATCGGAGAAGCTATTAGGAAACTAAACAAGGAATATTTCAAAATCTGGATGAAAATGTATTATCCTAATATTAACCCCGAATCTTTAGATGATTGTTATGGCTATATCTTTTTAGCCTTTTGGTGTGGTGTTGATTACGCCAACGAAAGCCACGAAAAAAGAGACAAAGAAAAAGAAACGCTTTCATTTTTTAACAAATTAAAATAAAGGAGAATATAATTATGGCACCTCGAAAGGCTTCTACTGATAAGCCTGTTAGTAATCTGGAAGCAGATTTTAAGGAAACTTCTTCTACTGAAACTCCCGCAACTATCCCTTATCCCACAACAAATTTTGGCTTCCTAAATAACGAAAAGACTACCGATGTCCTTAATTACTACGCTATTAGTCTTGGTATTGGAGGTTATGCTAACCTTCTTTGCAATACTGGTGGCTCCTATAGGGTTAGAACGTCTGACATTCGACAACTTCATTCTAACTTCCTTGGCTGGCTTGTTGCTAACAATATCGTTACCGTCAATGATGGTATGGTAAGCTACATTAAGGCTTACCTATCTACTTTTAACAACAATTCTGTTGTTTAACTACGTTATAGAAAGGGTGACGCTAATATGGATGAACCGTAGTAGTGATTCATAAGTGTTAACAATAAATGAATAATAAAGTATACGAATTTAACAGTTCAAACAAAATCGGACATTAGGGTGAACAATTTGTAAAACAATGGATATTAGAGTTTCATCCTAATGTCTCCTCTATAGCCGATGTTTCTGACGATAAATTCTATCAGAAACAGGATATTGACTTCGTGGTTGATTTTACAAACGGTAAACAGGCTACAGTTGAAATTAAAACTGATACCTATAAAACTGGTAATATGTTCTTCGAGACTATCAGTAATGAAGAATACCAGACTAAAGGCTGTCTTATGAAAACTAACGCTGACTTTCTATTTTACTACTTTTCTAATTATCAGAATGGCGTGCTTTATATCTTTAAGATGAAAGCTTTTAGAGAGTTCGTGCTTGACAATCTTTCTCATTTTAGGATGCGTAGAGTAACCAACACCACGCATACAAGTATAGGTTACATCGTTCCTTTATCATACATCGAGAATAATTTCTCTGGATATAAAAAATATTCAGTTTAAATAGGAGGACTTCGGACTATGATGATTGAAAATTCTTGTAGCAAAAACTCAAAAAAAACTATAGATTTCCGAGACCTCTATGAAGGACAAATTTTCATCTATAGAGAAATACCTTATATGAAACTTTCAGAAGAGTATGAGCATACTCTTGCGTGTGCAAATGACGAAACTTTTTCTACTCTTCTTAATGCTATTAACTTGAAGCTTGGCTATTTGTGTTTCTTTCAAGAAAGAGCTAAAGTGATTCCAGTTAAAGCTAAACTGTGTATTAATTAAAAGGAAAAATAATATAAAAAGGAGGAGTTAATATGGATGCTCTTGAATTTTATTAGGCTCAAAAGAGATATTGTAGAGGAACCAGATGTCGGGATTGCCAAATTTACGGAACTTGTTGTGCTATAGATAAAGAGGGTATGACTTCTTTTGTTAATTTTATTGAAAAATGGGCTGAAAAGAATCCCGTCAAAACAAGACAATCTGAATTTCTTAAACAATTTCCAAACGCCGTTAGGTGTAAAGAAGTTGTTATTGGTATTTGTCCCACTCTTGTAGATACAACTTACCCATGTCGTTTTTGTACAACAAATAAAGTTACAAATGATGTTAATTGTTGTGATAGCTGTAAAATGGAATACTGGTCTGAAAAAGTGGAATAACAAGGAAATAATAAAATAAAATAAAATAAATAAAAAACAAAGAGGTAAATTATAATGCTTAAGTGGATTGAACGTGTTCGTGTAAACAAGGAAAATGGTCACTATGCTTTTATTGACCGTTTCTATGATACTGAGACTATGGTTGAGTATTATTGCTATGGCGATAACAACCTGACCGTTCGTATCAACGCTACTGGTACACCTTATTTGCATACTGAAAAGTAATTTTATCATAAAAATACTTTTGCGGCAGTAAATAGTCTTTACTGCCGTATTTTTATTTTATTATTCTATTGACTTCTTCTAAAGAATCTGCTATATTATAGTTACAGCAAGAAGTCAAATAAAATTAAGATAAAATATTAAAGGAGTTGTTAATACTATGAGATATATTATTGAGGTTTATGACCGTAAAAAGACTTATTACTTCTATCCTTCTCCTTATGGTAACATCATGACTGATGACCCTTGGAAAGCTCTTTCTGCTGGATTCCAAAGCGTTGAAGGCGCTGAAGACTTCTTTAACAACTCTCAAGAGTCTTTTAGAGAACTCTTTCTATCCTGTGATGTTCTTGCAGTTAAAATCGTTGGCGTAAGGGCTTCTATGGAAGATGTTTGTAACCTTGTTTAATGGCTAACAGATAGGAGATAACTATGGCTGACAATACTTTTTACGGCACTTCCAGTTATGTGGTTCGCCTTATGTTTGACGTATACGCTCAGAAAGATAACTCTTTCTTAGGTACTGAAACTTTGTTCCTTGGTAAAGGAGAAATTGTCCCAGAAGTTTACGATGCGTGGATGTTTCCTTCTGAAAGTAAAGCAGTTACTACTTTTCAGGCTTGTTATCGTAATTTAATTAGTAATTTTATTAAAGAAATTTACAACGCTAAAGTTCTTGTGAGACAGTGGGATGGTTTTGCTCATATTGATTCTATTTATATTAGACCCGGTAGAATTGAACAGCTTGACCCTACTGAGGTTAACGAGGTTGGAGAAGAGCGAATTTCTTTTTCTACCACAAAAACCAAACCCCTGCCAACTAAAACTTTATATAAGGATTAAGGAGTAAGAATATGTCATTTGAACTTTTAATGATTACGAGTGCTCTTTTTTGGATTAACTTCAACATTAGTAGATTGAACGATAGACTGGAAACAATTTCCGAAATTCTACTGGATAATTCAAACGATGAAGAGGAGGATAATTAATGGGTACTATTGGTACATTTATTACAGTTCTTAGCTTCGCTGCGGCTCTTGTCGCTATTTCTGGTTCCATTGGTTATGTTACTAATAAGGTAAATAATATCGAAATGACTTCCAAAGCTTGCTTTGAGGAAGTTAAAGATATTCATAGAGGAATGTATCACTGGTTTGATGCTGTCAGTGGAGAAACAAAGCACACAAGAAAAATTGTCGAAGAAATTGATAAACGTGTTTAATTAAGTAAAGAGGTAAAAATGGTAGATTTTGTTAAAGATGAATTCGGATATGACATGAAATGGAAGAAAGAATGGTTGCCACATTATAAAATGTCAGATTTGATGATTGAACCAACTGTCTCTTTTATTTCTTTTCCCAATAATTTCCCCGTTGAAAAGAAGAAATTTTTGGGTAGAGCTTCTATTAAAGATTCTTTTGGCAAAAATTATGATAATTTTGCCGTTACAATGGATGATTTTGAAATTTCTGCGGAACTTAAACAAAAACTTTTGAGTATTGAGTACGCTGTTAATGCTCAAGTCCATCTTTACAATAAGAATGATTTGATTCCTCTTTGTGGAAAATCTGGCCTTGGTTATTATAAGACACTTCAACTTTTTCCTGTTGGTTATCTTGATTTGGGTTTTGTTCCTCTTTGGTCTTTCCCTTCATCTAAAAAAAATGATACCCGCTTCACTTCGATTGCTCCCAGTTTGAAGCTTTTTAAGTTGGGTAGTATTGGATATAAACTTCACGGAGCCGCTATTATTGATGATTTTAACAAGGCGATTAAGTCTAAAAATTCATTGTAAAATCTTCAATAAAAATATAATATCCTCTTGACATTTAGCCTTTCTTTTGCTATACTTTAAGTACAAGTAAAAGAGGGGCTTTTCTTATAGCCTTTAATTATAGAAAGTGTAGGTTGTTTACATGGGTTTTATTAACGATTTGAAGTCTGCTTGGGAAGATGGTAAACAAGAAGCTCGTTTGGATGTCATTCGTGAATTCTTTGCTTATATCTACGGTGTTAAGTACAAGGATGCTATCGTCTCTAAAGAGTGGTATCCTTCTCAATACGAGGAACTTTTTAACGATATTATGAATTCTGGTAATACCGTTCGCTTGAGAGAACGTAAAGAGTTGCTTCTCGATTTCCTTGTGTTCGTTACAGAATATATGCCACATAATAAAATTGATTTGAATAAGGCTGAGGGTTACGTCCAGAAAATTATTGAGCGTATCTAATAGTTTAAAACAAGAATGAAAATTAAAAGGATGATTTTTTATGAAGTATGAGTTTCATAGAGGAGATTATGTAGAGACTAAGACTGGGACTATTGGTTTTGTTTGCAGTACCACATATGTAGAAGGTGAATATCCTTGTTGGATGCCAACAAAATTAGCATCTGTTGATATTCGTGATGATTTGTATAGCTTAAACAATTTTTATTTTATCATTGATGAAGATGTAGAAAAAAGATTCAATCGCATCGGTAAATATGATTTTGCTAAGAAGGCTGAAAATAAAGATGAAGGCAAGATTAAGCCTTTGTGTGAAGAATATATCAAATCTTTTCCCATCTGTGAAGTAACTAATATGGGATATACTTCAGAGTGTCACAGCTTTGACCTTGGGGTTATTGGTAAGAAAATTAACGAGCTTGTGGATGCTATAAATCATTTGGAGGAGAAAGTTAATGGAATGGCACAAGGTTGAGGACTATCCGGCTGGGTCGAATGAGTATGTGTTGGTGTCTCAATATTATCAAGGTTCACGCATACCCCATAATTGCTTTGTTGCAAAATTGAGAGAAGATGGGATGTGGGCACTTTCTGTCGATGATTTTATTGAAATGGCACCAACAGACCGTTGGAGTTATATTACTTTGCCGGAGGATTGAGTATGACCTTCTCAAATTATCAAATTGAAAGGAACAATGAAAAAGAATGAAAGAAGGATGGATTTGTCCAAGATGCGGTAAGGTTAATGCACCGTTTATGAGTCAATGTACTTGTAAAAGTAATAATTCACCCGCATCAAACTTTGGTATAGAATGTATTCATGATTGGGTTTGGGATGGTACAAACTCTGACACAAGTAACGTTATGAGTTGCGTTATGTATAAATATCATTGTATTAAATGTGGCAAAAGCCTTACCACCCCACAAGCCCCATGGCTAAAATTATAATAGCCCCTTGACAACCTCCTTGTGGTATGGTATACTTAAGCCATCAAACAAGGAGGTTTGTTTTATGTCTAATAATAAGATTCTCAAGAACAACAAGTTTGCCAATTGCACCCGTTCTGAACTGCTGTCTCTGTGGCACGGCCTTGAACGAGTCTATGCTGAAGGATGGAGTGCAAATGACAATCCACTCACGCCTTATAAGGACGCTTATTGTGAAGAATCCAACATGGGCCTTATTCTTGTTGAACAAGATTTGCTTAGAGCGATTGCTTGTGAATTTTGTGGTTAAGGAGGTTTGTTTTATGAAAATGCGTCTTATGACTTTTGACGAAGCGTATGAAACCTGTAGTAGAAAATATCCCACGAAAATTGGTTTCTCTAAGGAATATGTTTTTGGAATTGGAAAAGATGCCCTTCCTTGGGGTAAGAAAGTAGAAGTGGATATTAACACTTTAAGTAATGGGTATATTCCTGCTTATGCGTTTAATGGCTTTTTTGTCCCCGCCTGTGTGTTTAAGGCTGATGACGCAAACTCTAATGACGTTCTCCGCTATGGCACAATTCTAACCGATGATGAACTTTGGGATGAAACAGATGCTTGTATCCGTATTAAAATTGTTTCTTACGAACAAGCTGTTTATTACGTTAAGATGATAAATGGCGAAATTGCAGAGTTTAAGAAAGTAGGGGTTGTGGGATGATGGTCAATTTGGTCATTTTTTGCATTACTGTAACTCTAACGACTGGTGTTGGATTGATTGTTTATGGCATATTTTATAAAAATTGGATAGGGGCTATTGTTGGTTTTATTACCTTAGCCCTTGGTATTTTAACAATTGTTTCTTTTAAAGAAGAATACAATTCTACAACTTACACACCCACAGAATCCTTTGTCCATAACCAAACTCAAACCGTATTTACCACTGACCAAGGTACATATACCGCAGATGGCCTTTATCCAGATGGTACATATTTGTTAAACGTAGACGGTAAGGATGTACTTGTCGTATGGCAAGCAGTTGATGGTGATAATGGGTAACAATATCAAGTTAAAAAGTTTAAAAGAAAGGAAGATTTAATATGAGAACTGATAATTTGTCTAACGAGTCTGAAAAGAAACTTGATATATTACATAATGACCTTGTTAATCCCTCTAAAAATCCTTATGACGATGTATATGATTATCTTTATCATATTTTCGCTAACGGTATCTCTGTCGATTATCACTCTCAACATCATCGTCCTGTCTTTCCCGAAGAACTTGACGGCATTGATGGATTCGACCTCCTCTTTAAAATGCTTCTTGATAGAGGTTATCTGAAACTGGATTCTATCTATTTCGATATGAATAAGGAAGCTGAGGGTTAATATGGAAATCTTAGTCGATAATAGAAAGGATAAAAAGTAATGGATTCTTTCAATATTATGGGAATTGGCGCTTGTATAGCTGTCGCTCTTATGGCTCTTTGTTGGACTATTAGATTGATTGTTGCCGATATTTGTAATACCCATAAAAAGAAAAAGGAGTAAAAAGTAAATGGACAATGTTACATTAAATATTTTTTTAGCCTTACTTATTTCTTTTTTTATCTTGGGTTTAGCTTATTTGGGAATTATGTTGATTGTTGTTCCTTATTGGGATAAGAAAAATGAAAAAGAAAACGAAAAAGAAAAAGAAAATGAAAAGAAAAATAACAAAAATTGTTGTTTTACTACTTCAAATTCTACTCTAAAAGATTTTCCAAACTCTGGGTTACGAGTTTCCTCTCTTAAACAGGATGGAATTTATTATAAACCTTATTTCGACAAGGAAAAAGGCTTGTATGTTCCTATGATTTTTGTTGATAAACGTAATCTCATTTATTATCAATTAATTCCTTTGAATATTTTGAGCGATATTCATAATTACTTTGCAGAAGAAATTAACGAAGCTCTTATGAAAAATAATAAGGAGAATAATAATGGCTGAACTTGAACTTAAAGATGGAACTTATAGAAATGTTCCTGTATATGAGTGCTTTGATTATATCGCTGATAACAATGGTTTTGTATACCTTTCCCCTGTTTGGACTTCTGCTGGTTTGCTTGTCCCTATCGCTCATTCTGCTACTCCGGCTTATATGCGTATTCCTCGTGAGGAATGTGTTAAGATGCTTAGTGATTTACTGGATTTGAATACTTTTTGTAAGATTTTTCGCTCGACAAATAAGAAATCAACTAAAGATTAAGGAGATTATTATGTATGGATAATAATATGGATAATAATATGAATAGTAATGAATTTTATGTTCTTTATCTGAAAAACAGTAATGATGGTAACTATCTCGAATCTTTAACTCCCAATGCTCTTAAACAAACTCAACTCCCCGAAGAAGCTAAGCGTTTTAAAACTCCTTTTGAGGCAAAACTTTTCTTCTTTGATAATTTTAAGCATATCCAGAACAAGTTTTTTGCTAATTTGTGTTTGAAAGATGTTTCTGTAGCTAAAGTTACTGTTAAGTATAATGTCTCTTTTCGTGAATACACTCAGACTTTTTACCCAGAAACTGAAAATAATAATTAACAAAGGGAGGATTGATTATGTTTACTATGCTTAAAAAGGGTACAAAATATATTCCTTCTCGTACTCCTGAAAAAAGTTCTAATAATATCAATGATGATAACAACAATGCTGACATCAATAAAATTATTGAAACGAAGCTGAAAAATTTCGCCTCTGGTAATGTTAGTCCTAATTCTGATTATTACAGCGATACCTATAAAGTTATGAGATTAAATTGTTCTTCCTATCGTAAATCTTTTATCGTTAAATATATATTTACTTATGAGGAAGATGTAGAAACTGGCAATATTTCTCGTGATTATAAAACCGTTTGTCATTCCGCTATTGAAGAGGATAACTGGTCTGCTGATAGCGTTGAACAGGCTATCCTTTATACTTACCAGAATTTTGGCAAGTCTTATGTGTTTAAAGAGAAATATGAAAATATAAAGAACTTGAAGCTTTTAGGGATTTATGACGTTTATGTAAATCTTCATTATTCTTATATCCCTGATTGTTATAGTTGTAGAGATTCTGCTTGGAATACTGAATTTAGAGATAAATTCAATTTCGAAAATAAGGAGTAATCTATGAATGATTCTTTGAAAATTGGTGAGTATTACACCCTCGTCCTTTATCGTAAAGATTCACCGTCAGCTAAATTTTCCGGCTTTTATGAATACCTTTCTTATGTCGATGTTAATAACGATGTTATTAGAACCTCTCTTAAGCCTGAAAGAGCTATCCATTTTGATAGTGAATCTGACGCTAAAATCTTTTTCTTTAATAATTTCGGTTTCTTCCAGCGGCATTATGGAAATAATCTTGTCGAAGTAGCTGTTGGTAAAATGGCTATTAAGTATGAAATGGAAATCTGTAAGGATTCTTATGTTCCTTATCAGGTAAAAGATGACGAATAAAAGGAGTAATTGTTATGTCACCTATTAAAAGTACAAAATATATCCCCTCTAAAGTAAAAAGTGATTCTTTTGTTACTTGTTATGAGCCTTATATCAGTTGTACTCATAAGCCTTATTTTGCAGTAGAAATTTTCTTCTATTATCTCATGTCTGAAAGAGGTTTTGAAGAAAAAAGATGTTATGACCACGTTACAGTTTATGCTGCTTGTAGCTCTCCTAAAGAAGCTGTTGATTATGCTATAGAGAAGTGGGAAACTGTTGTTAAAAATAGAAATGTTTTCCTTCGTAATTATGACCTTCATTTTGTTCGTATTTCTTGTGTTTATGTTAAAATTAAAGACGATTACTGGAAGTACGATAAAGATAATAAGGAGTAAAAGTAAAAATGCATTGTTTTCCTTGTTTTATTGTAGGTGTTTTTGTTGGGGCTTTTGCCATTTGTGCTGTTTTATGGCTTCTTGACAATTTTTAATATTTGCGGTTTATTTATTAAGCCCTTGACAACTTCTTTCATTTATGGTATTGTATAAGTACCAAATGAAAGGAGTTGCTTTTATGTCTGATAATTTTACTAAGGAATATACTTCGGATAATATCAACGAGTTTTTTGAAGGGCTTGAAACCTGTCCTAATCCCAAATTCACCAAATTCCGTGTTTGGTGTAATTATTACACAGAAACTCAACGTCAAAAGGAATGTAAGGAAATTATTAGCGCTTATAATACGAGAGCAGGAAGTTATTATACTTGTGATAAAGTAACTGATAATATTTTTATCGTTACAAGACACTTGGCCGACGAACAAAAAGTGTATTATCTCCCTTGTATTAAGAAAAATGATATTGTCACTCGTTATAACGTGGCTTTTGAAACTTTTGACCAAGCAGTAATCGTTGCTTATAGTTATCTTTATACTGGACATGAAGATGTTGGACATTGGGTTTGTAAATTAATGGATATTAAATAATAATCTATTGACAAAAACCTTTTGGTGTGGTACTATTATTACATCAAAAAGCTTTACCTATTATGAGGAGGAACAACTATGACAACAATGATGAAGGTAATTTGCATCTCCGTAGGTAACTATATTAAAAGAGAAAACGGTATGTTTTATCGTATTAAAAAAGGTGACTTTTATTATATTAACAGAGAATCCATTTGGATTGATTATGACGGAGAGGTTTATGGTAAGGTTTATTCTACCAATAATGAATGTATTGGTCAAATGCTTTTGAGCCGTTTCCAAAGTCTCTAATTTAAGTTGTTGAGGAGGAATTAATATGAAATTTCAACTTTTCCGTGCTTTGAATTATAAACCTAATTGTGAAGAAATGCTCGAAAAATATCCTGCACTTACTAACTATAACTTTAAAGTGGATAAGTCTGGTAATAGCTATGTAACTATTACTTCCATTAAACAGCTAAAGCAATTTGTAAAAGATATTGGTCAGGTAATCATTTTGTTCCCTGATAATGACGGCATTGAAATCTATGATGGATATAGAGAGTAAGGAGAATTAAAGATGGATATTGTTAAGAGAAATTATACTACGGTTAATAACTGGTTTAAGACTATGGAAAGTCTGTGTGGATTTCATATCAAAATTAAACTTACAGTTTATAAGACAGTATCTTTTGAAAAAGACTGTTGGTTTGAAGTAGTACCAAATTCAAAAGTAGTAGTAAATTCAAAAGATATTGTGACTTGTTTTAGTGAGTATTTTGTTTACTTTGTAAAAACCGATAAATTCGATGAAACAGGTACTCCTTGCCTTAATCTATTGATTTGTAAAAATCGTCCTGACGAGAAGTATTGGACTGAATTATGAAGGAGGATTGAAAATGTACGAACAGTATACTGATAAGCAGATTGTTAAAATGCTTGTCCCTAAGTTGAATAAAGTCGTTCCAAATGTCTGCTGGGATGATTGTGTAGTGCGTCCTGATTCCAACAGAGAAATTATTAAGACCATTGCTACTGTCTATCGTTCAGCCTACATCCGTGGTCAGCTTGGTCGAAGTTTTATTATTGGCGAGAAGAAAGATAAAAAATCAGTATCCTTTTTTAAAACTGGTGACAAAGTAAAATTCCTTGGTCTTGGTGTTGAGGATGAATCTTTGGTTGGTAGTCAGTTGTATCCACCTGTGAATACGATTGGTGAAGTTGTAGGAGTATTAAGCTCTGAGTTTTGTTTTGTCCAATGGCCCAAGGGTGCTGTTTATAGTAATGGAGCATTGTCTTGCCCAAACCGTTTCCTTGAAAAAGTAGAAAAAGTAGAAAAAGTAACTAAACATTGGGTTTCCGCAACCAAAGATAATGTTAAGATTGGTAGTAAGATTAGGATGATTAATGGTAAACTTCATAACGAAAACCCCAGATGGTTTCCTGTTGTTGGAACAGTAGGTGTTGTAAGGAATCTTTGTGATATTAATTGTGATGTTCAATGGCCGAAAGGTACAACCAGTTGGCAGGATAAATGGTGGTGTAACTACGAACATCTTGAGGTACTATTATGTGAGTAAAACTTTATTAAAACAATAAATAATTCTTTATATAGCGACACTAAAGCTTGACCTCGTATACTCGGTCTCGCTAAGTGTTGCTACGCTTTTTCTTTTATGTTATTATTAAAACTTTTTAGAGTGAGATAGATTTAGTATCGTTATATATCCTCTCATTAAGGTGACACTAAGGATTCTGTTTCGCTTCGCTCACACAATCCAAGTGTCACATTTATACTATACGCACAAAATTTTATTAAACTCTTGACAAATAGCTGAATTTAAAGTATTATAGCAGTGTAGAAATATAAGAATACAATGGAGTATGGGAATTTTATGAACTGCGCTCAACTGTGAATTTGCAAGCAAATTCATCGTTTCGCTTGCCCACGGGTAAAATTCCTCTTTAAAGCCTTCTCGTTCCTCGAAGCTTTAAAGGCGTTTCTTTTTAATTTATAGGAGGTAAATATATGGATTTTAAAAAGTTTCAACAGTGGTGTGAAAATCGAGGATTTACGGTTAAAATGCCTTCTGGTTATTCTAAATTAATTAACCTTGAGGTTTCTTCTTTTGAGAGCTTTAAGGGTATCTTTAATTTGTGTATGATGTTCTTTTATGAGGAATTGTATAAACAGAGAGATGAAGAGATGAAACAGTGCTTAAAAAATTTAAATAATCAACCTATCGCTCTTTATAAAGAGGGTGACAATAAGCCTTCTGCTTATTATTCTTCTGATGATGAAGGTATTTCTACTTTAGAGAGAATTTCTCACCTAAGCTCAAGAAAATATTCTGATGAAGATATTCAGAAAGTATTTAATTATCTTTTAACTCCTAATGACGATGGAACTACACATATGGACGGATTATTAACAATTTTGGAAAATAAGGCGAAACATGAGAACTTTAAATCTAAATGGTGTGACTTGAAATCTAAATGGTGTGACTTGGGAAAAGAAGTATGAGAATTCTGAGTTGAAATCTTTGGTTGATAGGGTTGCTGAAAAGTATGACAGTGAGGACTGAATAGAGGAAATAAATGAAAGATTCTTATTATAAATTGGGAGCTGTCTCAAAATGCTTAAATAAGTTGTTTGAGAGTCCTATTTTTGATGATTTGATTTTGCTGAGTAATCTATCAGAAAAGGATTGGAATGAGCTTATGAAAGAATTAAAGATGGTAATTAACAAGTTTCTTGTAAAAAAAGATTTGGATTGACAAGTTTCTTGATGATAGACTCTTCATGAGACCTTTTTCTTATCTTTTCTTAATCTGGTTACTTTTTAGGGAGAAGAGAGGGGAGAATTAACAAAAATTTTTCATTTTAGAAACTTTTTTAAAATTTTTACTTTTTTACAAAAAAAATAAACCCATTTCTAAAAAGAAACAGGCACAAAATACGGCAAGTGAGATGGATGGAGTTCTTGAAGAAATGGAGCGCAAGCGAACATTTATTCTTAGAACTCCCCATAGAAAGTAAAATATATATAAAGTAAAATATTATTATAAGGTTGGTAAATATTATGTATAGTAGCAAAAAGTTAAACAAGATTGCATTAACGAAGCAGAAGTCTTTTCCAAAGCTCAAATGCACGATTTCACCCACGCATAAGATTAAGGATACAGAGCTAAACATTGAAAAGGATGTAGATTCTCTTGAAGTAGGGAAGGAATATGTAATTAAGCGTACAGAGCTAAAGGAAAATGGCACAACTGGAAATGACCTTTATCTCATTGTAGGTTCGATTGATGGATTGCTCTTTATGAATGAGGATGAAATTAAATCTCATTTTGATGTATCTGTACTTTCTTCACTTGGATTAAAGGTATGGGACGCACCATTCTTTAAAACGGGTATGCAGATTGAGGACTCACCCTCTTAAAACCCAGTAAAATCAAGGACGGGACATTTGACCCTTTTTTGATGAAAATAAAAAGTCTCTTAAACCCAGTAAATATATAGCTTTCGTAAAAAAATATCATCCGTTTTATCTAAAGAGTAATAATAAATACTCTTAAGATGATTCTGATGATTTCTGAAAAATCAGAAGTCGATTGAAGCTATATAAAATAAGGGTTTAAGAGACTTTTAAAATTTAAATTTTTTAAGTAAAAAATGTCCCAAATGTCCCGTGCCCAAAATTACGGGGGTAAAACTTAGTTCCGTACTGAGTGACACTTTTGAATGTAAAAAAAATATCATTTTTTATCCGATAACTATTGGGTTTAGTGCATAAAGATACCCTACCAATCTCCCTTAATATAAAAAGAAATAATATATAAGGGGTAATTAGTAGGATATTTTTTTTATAAAAACCAATGATTTACGGGTAAAAACGGACGAAAATTTTACATTCAAGTTGTACGTTCAGTACGGACTGACAATATTAGATTAGATGCAAAGTCTTATATTCCTTGTCTTTTCTTACTGTTTTCGACTTTGGATAGACTTTTATCAAAAAGCTTTTTCCAAAGTAAAGGACAATTTTCTAATGTATCTAAAGTTTCAACATTGGGAACAAAGTTATCTACATCTACTTGAATAAGGTCTTTATTTAATTTTTCATACATAAACAAGGCATATTGTTTGTTTAATTCATCTTGCTTTTGGTCTTCTGTTTGAGTATAAATAACGTCTTTGTTAGATTTAACAAATTTGTTTCTTGTACTTACAGAAGCTTCTTTTTTTTGCCTATCTTGTTTTAACTCAAGAATTTTTTGTTGATTGGTTTTATTAACAGAAGCTAAAGATTTTTTTAATTTAACAGCATCTAAGAATCTATCTAAGTTTTCTTTGTATGAACCCTTTTTTGCTTGCATAAGAGTTGGAGAAATAAAAATTTCACAAGCTTGATATACAAATAAAACCTTCATTCTTTGGAATAACAAAGGCAATAATCTATCTTGTAAATCCTAAACTCGATTAGCCATTTTTATTTCAAAGAAATCTGAATATCCCATAGAATGAATTACTTCGCCCTGTAATTTAATATAAAGATTAATTTCCTCACTGGTTAATGCACATTCTTCATATTGGACTAAAAGAGGATTGTCATTTTTCATTCTAAGATAAAAGCATCCATCTTCTTGATAAATATCTGATAGGTCAGCGTTAATAGGAATTTTACTCATATCTACAAAGCCACCGATATAAGTATCACGAGAAACAGCAATTTGACTATTAGTTAATTGTTTAAGAGTAGATTCTACAAAATAATTATTTGTTTCAGAAACGTGTAAATTATAATCATTTACAATTCTAAAAGTTCTTGGAGTAATAGGATTATCAGATTTAGATTCCCAATTTGCCTTAATTTCTTTTTTAGGCTCTTGAATGAAATCATATCTTGAACCTCTTAAATTCATAGTATAATTTTCTAATGATTCACCATAAGAAATTTTATCTCTTTGAAACTTTTTAAAATCTTCGTTACACAAACAAATAGCTGTGGCTAAATCTGCTTTAGTAATATAACAAATAGCTCCATCTGAAAATTGTGAATACAAATCAAGAAAAGAATATGTACTATAAATAGTCATTTCTTTACTTAATTGATTTAACATTTTAACAGAGTATTCTTCTTTAGAATATATTTTTATTTGAGTAAAAGCGCCTTTTCTTGAAACCCAACTAAAACACATTCGCCAATATTCTAACTATTTTTTCTTTTTAGCGTTGCTTTTAGTTCCACCTGTTTTATCATAATTAGGTTCATCGAGAATCTAACACATGGTTTTATAATCAGGGACTGATTTTTTATCAGACAACCCTTCCACAACCTTATCATAAAGGCTTTTAACATCCTTTTTCCTTGCCATGATTCCTCCCCTCATAATATAATAGTTAAGTCAGCAACATCAACGAGGTTGCTGTTGAGTTAAGAGTACAGTAAATATAAATGTCAATTATGTTTTGTCAATTCCAAGAAGCGTAAATACAAATAGACCTAATATCACAGCCTATTTCAATTTCTAATATGATTATATCACATTTAAAATCATTTGTCAATACTTTTTTATAAAAATCTCAAATAAATTTTAGAAACAAAAGTAACAATTTGGTAACAGAAATTTTTGTAAAACCCTTGACTTTCTCCATCTCCTGTGGTATTATAATTATGTTCCATTAAGGAACAGGTTACATTGAGAGCCGTGTGTCAAAGCGCACATATTATTATGTGTGTTAGGTAGGGCACTAAGTATGTGTTCTTCCGAAAATATGAGACAGAGTTATGCTAAAACCTGAATGGGTTCATAGCTCTGTAGTAAAAAGATAGGAGATACAAATGAAAAACCAAACTAACACTACAATTAAATACAACAACAATAGACACACAAACCTGAGCACAAACAATTATTACAAGCGTTTCCTTCTTAAAGCCCTGAGCTTAATCGCTATCCCTATTATGACCGTGAGTATGCTCCCCAGCTATGCACTTGCGGATGATGATGGAAACGTGAATGATAACAATCTAATCGACACTCAAAACTTGAACCAGACTGTACAGGATATTGATTCCTATTCAACTCACACCATCTCCGTTAACCTGAGCACGATTGCTATGGAGAATCCTTATCAAAGTGTGAACCTGAATAATAAAGACCTTATTCCTGAGCCTACTAATGATGTAACTGTTTACAACATTAAAGCGGAAAGTATTCAGTATGATAGTAAGTCTGTTGAATCTACTAACGCTGAAACTGAGAATAGTTCTCAAATTGAATCTACAGAATCTCAGTCTACTTCTACTTACCGCTACGCTAATCTGGTTCACCTTACTGACTCTGAACGCAAACTTGTCTACGACATTTTAGCGAATGAAGTTGGTAGTGCTTCTTATAGAGATAAACTTCTTGTTGCTGAAGCTTTTTATAATGGCCTCATTTATAATAATTGTAGCCCTAAAACTTTAGCTAAAGGCCAGTATGATGCAATTCGTACTACTTATGAGTCCTTTAAACAAGATTGTATTCGCATTGGTGTAGAGTATTACAAAGACATTGAAAAGGCTGTAACCGAAGTCTTTGATAATTACAATATGCCTTATAACGATGATTTCGTTCTCTTCTTTCACTCTGGTAGAAGTTCTTGGCATGAAAACGCTAAGACAATTTACCTTGTTGAAAACACAGGAGCACATAAATATTATGCCTTGAAGTCTGTTCCTGAAATTAATTATACTCGCTAAAGAAATAGATAATCTGGTATAATATAAGGCTAATATAATTAGCTAAACTTGCGTAAACACTAAAGTAAATATTAATCACAAAATAATAAAATAAATGTCCACAAAAATATAAAATAAATAAGAAATAAATATTAAGAAAATAAAAATAAATAATCATAATAATATTTATTCTTGTTTATTTTTTGCTTAAGTGTTGCGTAATTACACACGCTCAAGATGTAACTAAATTAAACTGAATGAAATTTAAAAATCTGACTGAATATAATAACCCGAAAGAAGGTTAACATAATATGCCAAGAGGTAGACCGAGAAAGAATCCTCTCCCAGTAGAAGTAAGCAAAAACGTAGTGGGAGAAAAACAAAACCCAAATGAGACGGTCACTGTAAATGAAAGTCCTATTGATAAACCAGTAGAAAATCCTCAGCCAATCGCAACCAAAAAATCTCCCCCGGTAGATGCAAATCAAATCTGCATGGCTTGTGGTACAGTAGTCCCAGATACTCCAAACAGAATTGACCTTGCAATGTGGTTGGATACTGCTCCCTATAAGTTTAACACAAGGCTAAACGATAAGGGAAGAATTATCCTTTGCCATAAATGCGAGAACCATCTTATTGAAACTATTGACAAAGAGTTGAAGAATATGGGATGCAAGCAGAAGTTTGAAACAGAAAAAGAACCAGAGATGGCTGAATATCCAAAATTGAATCCTGATGCTTTTCAAACTTTTGCTGATAAAAATAGAGAATAGAATATTCCCTAACAAGATTCCTGAACTATCGTTTAGGAATCTTTTTTTATGTTAATTTATAATATCCTCTTGACAATTTACCCACTCTATGGTATCATATAAATGTATTCAGGGATAACCTGTTTGATATAAATAGCTCACTCAAACATATTAAATAAACATTAGGAGGTTACACTTATGGCTATGGAAACCACTATTGACTACATTCACGGTGAGGACACAATCATTTGGAGCTCAAATCATTTCGCTACTATTCGTAAGATGGAGGAACTGATTAACACCCATCCAAATGAAGTACAGATTGTCAGGGATTGCAGAAATGAAGAGGGCGAAGGTAAAATGCTTGAAATCAGAGTCCCGGCAAGTTGGATGCGTATGCCTAAACCTCCTGCAAAGAGAGAATTAACTGAGGAACAGAAACAGGCTGCAAGCGAGAGATTTAAGAAGTATCATGCTGAACGAAAGAAGAAAGCTCAGAATGAATAAGTAAATAATTGATAAATTATCCGCTCTTGGAGATATTTCTCTGAGGGCGGATTTCTTTTGTTTGTAAATAAGGCGGAAACGCTTGAATCTGTGAACACATGAATATACACGCATATGATTATCGGTGAACGTAGGCAAAAACGTAGTGGGGGGATAGGAATTTCTCACCTGAGAAGAGGGAAATACGAGAGAGCGAATAGCGAACGAGGTCATGAATTAACGAAACATAGTATCCCCTCCGAACCCGGCGGACTCAAAAGACCCCTGCACTTATGCAAGGTTGAAAACACTGGCGTTTCGTGTTTTCAAAAAACTGTGATTTATGCGTGTCGGCGGCGGAGAGAAATATCTCCCCTGTTTGGATGGAAATACTCTCCCGTTGTTAGGAAAATACTTCCGGGACTATGCTAACCCACCCACCCTACCTTAAATTAAAAGAAGTTAACTAAAGTCATCCTCTTTCAATTCATAATCTATATTGGGGTCGCGTTCATTCCACAATTCCTGAACGACCTCATATGGAAGATTGGGACATTCATCCCATTTTGTTTCTGGTTCTTTAGGTTTTTCTGGATGGTCAGAAAGAACCCAAATTCCCAAAAGTTGGATTCCGAACCAAATACCTAAAAGAGTATAAACGAACGGACATCCAAAAAAGACTACAACAAATGGAATCAGATAACCAATAATAAAATTCATTTAACTACCACCTTTCTAAATTTGCCTGTTTATAGTTACATATATTTCCAACAGTCTTCTTCTTTGATGTGTTGAACATCTTCGATAAGACTGGAACTATAAGCATTATCATAGTCGATAATTGCAAGATTTCCTTCAAAATAGATAGACTGAGCGATAATTTCTTGACCAGTTGTAAGAGTAATTTTTACCATAAATATTCTCCTTTCTTAGCGCACACGAGTTTCTTTCTTAAGGACTGCGAAGTTCATAATGTAACAAAACACAGACCCATCGAAATCTTTTTCAGCTTGAATGGAAACCGAATCAGGGTCTTTCAACTGAGAAAGGACGGCATCCACTTCATCCCATTTATAAAAATACCGTTCATCCCCATCACGAAGACGGGAACGAGTTGTATTAAAATGAGAAACAGCTTCAAGAATCAAGGAATTAGAAACCTCAGTCAGCAATTCGTTATCGGACTCGTGAACCTTTTCCAGTTTTTTAGACATAATAAAACTCCTTTCTAAATTAACAAAAGTGGAGACGTGGGAAGAGAGGTTTTACCCTCTCCTCCCATTCGGCTTACTTCACGGATTTTCCAAGAATCAAAAGGACAATGAAAACCAGATTGAAGCAAAAGAGGTATCCTTCGAACGTCATCCACCAACCACCTCCTTTCGTTACAAGCCTTGATAATATTATATCACTCCTTTCTTAATGTGTCAAGGCTTATCGGTGATTAATGCTGCTTAAAGACAACAGCACCCAAGTCCTTGCGCCAACATTTTCCGCACATAGAACAGGTGATGGTCTTATCCTTTTGATTGGGACAAGTCTGATACTTTGCGGGGAGAACAGGAGTCTTCTCAGAATCCTTGAAATCCACATAAGCAACAGGCAAATGGTGAGGATTTAGAACCTCCCAATTCTTATCCCAAGCCGAGAAGATGATATTCAGGTTATCAGGAAGATTGCCATTATTGTCAATCCATTGATTCACCAAGAAATACTTCTTCGTGAACGCCATAAACTTCATCTCAGGGAACTTCTTTGCAGTTACGACCATGCCATCAATAAACGCATAATCGGGGAGGTCTCCTGCGTCAAAGTAGCGACACTTAGGCAAACCACAGTGGGCCAGCTTGAACTGAACCTGATTCCAGAAGTCAACAGGGTCTTCATGGTACAGACGATAATTGCGATAATACGCACCCTGAACCGTTGCCATCTGCTGAGTACCCTTCATACAGTAGCAACCGGTCTTCTTGCACGGAGCGTCCTCACGGCAAGTAATAACGGGAAATGCGAGGTCAATCACCCCGCATCCCGTCTTGGAGTTCTTTGTGGTCATGTGAACCTCATTGGACTTCATGGACAGATGCTCGATGTACTCCTCACGGGTCATGGTGAATTCCTTCTTCTGAGCGTTCTTCTTTGACATAATAGTTACTTCCTTTCAAAATAAATGTTGTTGTGGATAGGGACTATATAAACAGGAGCAAGTCCTGATTATGCGAATAGGATGGGAACAATCTTATTTAACAGGTTACGATAACGAGAAACATACCTTTCAGCCTTATAATTACGCATACGGTAATACACATTAAGAATCTTATAATCACAAGGATTGGTATCCAGAAGCTGAATCAAGACAGAAACGGTTTCTGGAACAGATTCATCAAGTACATCCACTTTAGGAACCTTGTATTCGATAATGTAACGAGAATGAACATTGCAGAGAGGGGCGAAAAGCTTGTAAGTCACATTCTCACGAACGACCTCTTTCTTAAAGAAATAGGTCTGATTGGTAGTAGTATACTTAGACATAATTATTCTCCTTTCTTATTTCAGCAAATTCTTAACGTTGACGTTGGTAATAACACCTTTCTTGATGTCATCCTGAGAAGTGAAAAGATAACGGTCAAGAGTTTTATTCCACTGCCAACAATCTTTCTTGGTTTCCTGACCAATGCCAGATTTGTTGCCTTCATACACGGTTATGAAATACCGATTATGAGCTTGATAGCCAAGATAGTGAACCAGACTGGAAACTCGTTTCACTCCAGTCCACCAAGGGATAACGTTCAAAACGTTGGAACAGATGACAGCAACAAGACCACCTCCATTGATTTTAGAAATTTGGTCGATTTCATTCATGAAATCAATCTTGTTCCAATAAGGGTCAAAACCGATGTAGTAGAAACCCTTAGAGTTAACGAAATCCTGAATGTGGTCAGTATACCGACCACAACCATAATCCAAAATGATACCAATGGGGTTTTCACCTCCGTTCTGCACCATCCAATCAACCATCAAAGCATCCCAATCAATCTTGTTATAGATAGCAGGAAGCTTCTTGGAATTAATGGAAGTGTTCTTAGAGGTAATCACCTGTGCATTAGTTCCCAAAGTAGTCATAATTAAATCTCCTTTCATTTTAACAGATATTTGTTTAAACGTCAATGGTAATAGTTTCAACAACAACGAGGAAATCTCCCACGATAGTAAAACCATAGGAAGAATATCTCAAACCGGGAATTGGTTCACAAGGAACAGGGTCATCGTGATAGCCCAATTCGGCAAGATATTCGGTTTCCATTTCAGGGTTGTGAGATTCAGACACTTCCTTTGCTTCTTCGTATTCATCCTGAGTTTCGAAAGCGTAGATGTGAAGCTGAGTGGCACTATCTGCATAATCCTCAAAAGAGTTGAACAGGGTAGAAGTGATGTGTTTCATAATAAATCTCCTTTCAAATTAAACCAAGTTGATGACTTTCAAATTTTTAGAACCGCACTTGGGACAATAATAACGTTTGCGAAGATTACCATTAGCAATCTCTCTAACGGAATCGCTTACCCTCTGTCTGGGGCAGCTCCATCCACATTCGCAAACAATGTTGTATTTATACTTTGCCATCATAATCTTCTGGTATTCAGGGGTAATTTCATTCTGCTGAACAGTTCGATTGATGTCAAAAGGAGTACGGTTGGTAATGTCAATTGCTCTATCCTTCCAAAGACCTGTATGACTCCATCCATCTCGATTTCCAGATTCAACACAATGGAGACATTCATGGAGGATAGTGGAGTGAAATCCTGTGGGAGTGGTTGCATGAAGAAATTCCCGACTGAATTCTATGGAATATCTATAAATTCCCATAACTCTCTTTCGAGAAGCTCGACCAACGGTTTTAGTAGAACGTTTCATCCAAGAAACAGGAATTTTCTTGGCGACCATGGATTTATCAAAAGGCCACATTTGGTCGAACCAGACGCAAATTTCATCCACCTCCTTCTGAATATCCTGAATGGTCATGGTCTTGGTATCAGTACGAGACAAAGAAGGGACAAAATTCTTGTAATCGAAAGAGGCAATTGCAGAGTAGGTCATAACAAAATCTCCTTAAAATGTTTATTTCCCCGTATAGCCGATAGGACAGCTTAGGTTTTATTCTTCCTCTAAATCTTTGCGAGAAATTGCCTTAAGGACATAATCATCGGTACAATCATCGGTCGTTTCGTCCTTCCAAAGATGACACTTAAGCTTGCCATCTTCTTCCTGACAATGGAACAAAGTCTGTTCGGGCTCAACAACACCGTCATGAGAATCACGCTGAAAAGAAACAAAAACTTCATCGTATCCTTCTTCGTTTCCAGCATTGAGGATAAAACGACCAATGGGAGTATCAACGAAAGCAGAAGTAAAACCATCAATAGTAGTCAGGCCAATCTTGTTATACTGTTTCATAGTAAAATCTCCTTTAATTAAAATAATTTTTAAAAACTCTTGACAACATAGATAAGATATGCTATACTACAGTCAAGAAGTAAGAGTCCTATACCTCTTACAACTTGAATTCAGAGGATTGGTGATTATCCCCTCTGTAGTTTTCTTTAAGTATTACACTTAAACTTCAATAATCCCGCCGAGGATAATAGAAGAAGCATAAACGTTAAAGAAATAATTAACGAAAATGATTTTCTACATATAGGACACCTCTTTTCTCAAATGAGTTGTATCTATATAAACAGCTTATAGGAGCTGGAATTTTTAAAGAGCGAGTAAGCTTGTGGACTTACCCGCTCTTTTCTTTTTTACCAACCGTAGACATTCTTAACACGTTTGCCAAGAGAACGGGTGTACTTGGTAATATCTCTTGAGGTTGCTTTACCTCTATACAATTTCCAGCAGAAGTTATCAAGCTGGTCAGAGGTGATTTCAGGTTTCACTTCTCTGTAAAGGATATAATGACTTGCATCATGGTGCGTTTGAGAAGAACGTAAATTGTTATGAGAATCAACCCACCATTCGCCGTATTCGCAACCTCGTTTGAGATTAAGACAAGCTCTGATATTGTGCTCATTAAGAAGTTTATACCCCACTCTACGCCCATCCCAAAGACCAACATCCGCAATTTCAATGATACGGCCTTCAGTGGGAAGATTAAGATTGCACTTTTCATCCTCAAAATATAAATCGTTTGTTTCAACCATTTCCTCATAGAATTTATTCTCATCCCACTCAGAGTAATCAACTCCACATTCATCGAGTCTTTCCTTGATGTCATCAATCCAATCCTCAAGGTTCAGGTTGTAATTGCTCCAAATGATGTGCTTGTTGGTATTCTTCTTAGACATAGATATACTTCCTTTCTAAAATAAAAATGATATTTTATGTGAGCTTAAAAGGTTTCTTTGAGCCATTCCCTTCTTAAATATGGAATATTGGTTACAGGAAACTCAAAACCTTTCACTGTGTTGGCTTTCAGCAAATCTTCCTGAAACACTTTCGATTTTGGGTCACAAAGCAAATCAGAAAAACGATAGAAGTCATGACGCAACATTGGAGTATCATCAGGAATGTCAAAGATACCCAGCATCTTTTCAGGGTCACGGAACCAAGTCGCTCCAGAAGGTTGTCCAATATTCTTCCAATTAGTAAAAATACAACTGGAATCCCAGTAATCCCAACCAGAATAACCGAACACTAAGGACTCAACTTGCGTATGATTAATCTCGTTAAATTTCTTTAAGAGATAATCATACGCTTCTTTGTTACAGCCAGTTAAAGAATACATCCCTGACCAATTAGGGATATATGTTTCAATATCCCTTTCTACCATGTCAGTAAGCACCTGAGAATTCTGGAAAGTGTAAAACAACATGATTAATCCTCCAATCCATAAAAACGGTCAATAGCCTTTTGTTCACGGTAGTCTTCTTCGAGAGTCTTGAGAGTGTTCGCACACTCCCAAGGCTCAAAAATGTTCCCACAGTCTTCGCAGTATAGCCCTCCATGAGCGGGAACAACATGACTTCCGCACACAGGACACAAATAACTTTTACTATACATATTCATTCTCCTTTCTTATCGCTTATCCCATCTACCATGCTTCTTATAGATGCGCTTGGGAAGGTCTCCATATCCAGCCTCATACAAAGCTGTATTTTCATCCATAATGACCATCTCTCTCACATAATAACCTCCTTCGCCATAATGTTTCTTTGCGCTGAGATACACATTAATGGTTTCATCAATGTCATCATCATACCAACCTGCCTCCAAATCCCATAGGACGTCTTCATCATCGTCTTCATCAGGAATGCCGAGTGCTAAAGTGTAATCATAATAGCACTCGTCATTCGCCAATTTTGCCAATTGCCACTCACGATACAGGATTGCTCTCTTCTCAGCAATAGTCTTCTTCATTGTTAAATCTCCTTTCAAATTAACTGTTGTTTGTATTTAAATGGTGATTTTGCGATAATCACCGGGCTTGCGAGTAGTTTCCCAATCCTCCCATTCATCACGAGAAGGACAAAGGATATAGAACCAAGTGGTTCCCATCTCAGTATACAGAGATTTATCGGGGAGAACACGTTCATCCATATACATGAAATTGTAATTCATGTAATCATGTAGATAACCTTCAGAAGAGATGCAAATGATGTTATTATCGGGAGCATATTCGCAATAGTCAATGGGATAAATATCCTCCTCAAGAACCCAGTTAGATTCATACTCTTCAGTTTCAGCATTCCAGCTTCCAATAGTTTTGTAACGCTTGCCATTAAAATAAATAGCAACATCATCGCTAATTTCTAATTCATCCATCCGATAACGAATCTGATTGACGATGTTTTCGATGTCCTGCTTGGTGTGAGTATACTTTTTCTTTGCCATAATTATACTTCCTTTCTTAAATAAAGTCAATGGTGAATAGATACAAATATATAAAGAGAAAGCTGGGAATTACTTCCCAGCAATCTCGTCATAGTTTTCACGAACTTCACGAATTCGACCTTCATCAATGATGATTCTGCGCTCAATTTCTCTCATAAGAGCGGAACGGAAAAGATTATAAATATTATAATCGTCCCACTTAACGAGCCAGCCATCTTTATCTTCGCCCCAACGGGGAGCATAATACTTTTCATCAGGGATTAAGTAACAGGAATCTGGAGTTCCTCCTTCTGAATAGTTAATACTATAAGTCTTGCTCTTGGAACTATAAGAAATCCACATACGGCAACGCTCACCAATATCATCCCTATGAAAAGAAACATTCAGGAAATTACCAATCGTACCCCTCATATTGAAACTTGCAGCCGTCTCACACAACCCAAGAAGCTGATTGCAGATTTCAGCCCATTTAGCAGCGCCAATGGCTTTGATACGAGGAAGGTAGTATTCCTCTGTACGCTCACGAATAGCCTTAGTCTTATTCATCTTTTCAATGAGTTCCATCATTTCGATGTCTTCGCTTTCCTTGCAAGCAACGGTAACGGTCATGTTTTCATAAGTCTTAGTAGTCATATTCTACTCCTTTTCTCCCCGTATAGCCGATAGGACAGCTTTGTTGATGTGATTAATTATTTTGGTCGTAAGCGTGTTCACCAAAATATTTTGCTTCTGCTTCTTTTCTAACAGAAATAGCTTCTTCTTTTGTGGAGTAAGTACCTAAATAGTGATAGCGGTTATGTTCTCGAATTTCAGCTACCCATCCTTTATTAGAAGTATTATAATAAACTCCCGGACAACCAGAGGTATTAGTTGTATGAGTTTTGTGGTTCATATTGTTTTCTGTAACTGAAACTTTTCTTAAATTACTTTTCCTATGGTCAATTTGTTTTTCACCCCAATCTTCATGGTTTTTATGGTCAACAAACCCCTCTTCGCCATCTTTTAATCCAAGCAAATAACGATGAAGAAACAAAGGAGATTTTTGTAACCCTTTGGAATTAGCTTGAAGATACCCATGAGAATTATAGCTCCAACAATATTTTAAAACCTTGTCTATATCTTCAATGTCTACCCAAAAAGGTTCATTTTTAGAAGTATAAAAAATAGCATAAGAACCGTCCGGGCTTATTTCGTAACGATTCTTTCGTGATTCTTTTTCTCCTATTTCTTTGCAGCTACAAGCACGACATTGCCTTGTTTTTCCACTTCGAAGCTTCGTACCTAAAGCCGTTAAGTGATTACCACATTCACAAATACAATTCCAACAAACGTTTTTAGCTCCACTTGTAGGATTGATGTATGGGTCAGCTTGGTTGATAACTGTTAATTTACTATTGGGTACTCCATGCTCTTTCATTACCCAGCCAGTCATATCAATAAATTTACTTCTCATGTTTTCCTTTCTGCCCGTATACCCGATAGCACAGGTTTAAATTATTTACTCACGAGGAGACACTCGAACTCTCAATTCATTCTTTTGAGCGTATTCACAAATCTTTGCAAATTCTTCTTTAGTGATACTTCTATTAGATGCTCCTCTGGCTTGCACAATGGCCTTATCACAAATTTCAATGGTTACAAGAGATTTGGTAATAGATTTAGCATATCTTAAGAATACCAGTTTACTTGTGCCTTGGATGACTTTGTTTATGTAGCTGGCACAACAATGATTGAGGGCATAACCTTCCTGTTTGACATCTTCAGCGCAAGAAGGATGGGTAATAATATAATTACCATCTTTGGTCTTGTAGTCTTCAAAATCTTCATAACGCTTCTTAAAGAGTTCTTCCTGTTCTTCAGTCAATCTAATCTTATAATTACGAGAAAGGATGTCATGAGTCTGCTTAAGATAACTGCTATAAAGAGTGGGCTTAATATCCATGGTTTCACACATGGACAAATAATCCTTAAGCTCTCTAATGAAATCAGAAAGACTCTGGAAACCTTGATTGCAACTTTCTTCACAGACATAATCCATGAACTTACCAAAGCTGTAATACTTATAAAAGTTTACAGCAGTGCAACCCCAAATCTGTCTCATGTAGCCATCCAAGCAAATATAAATGGGATTTTCACCATTCATGTTCACTTGATTGAAACGACATTCTTCCTCCCAATAACGAGATTTTTCCAGAATATCAATCCATTCAGAATTTGTATAATGGAAATAATCTTCCATCTCCATTCCAATGTTATATGTTGTTTTAAGGTTGCTCTTGATTTTACGTTTGATTCCAATAAAATCACTTAGATACCCCTTTTCGAGAATGGAATCGTATTCAGCTTTAGGCAATTCCAGAATCTTATAAATGGGTTCAGCCTTGTCAACTCTCATATCTAAAAGTTGCTTCATACAATCTTCAGGAGCGGTTCTCAAAATGATTTCAGTAGATTTGTTGTTTTCAAGTTTACCACAAAAATCTCTAAATGTGATAGGAGTTTTGAAATCAGGCAAGTTGTACATTTTTTGAATGAATTCAGTAGCACTCTGAGTTAAATCGTATCTTGGAATATGAACTCCATTATCAGATACAATAGGAGCGCTGTAGTCCATAATAGGAGCTACATATTCATACAACAGTTTGAAGGAGCATCTGCTATTATTGGTGCTAATTTTATAACTATACTTACGAATAATTGCAGAGCCAAGAGGGAAACAATAACCAACAAGAATAGTAAAATCACCTGCCTTTGTACTAACTGTTTTAAAATGAATAATTTCATCAGCAGAAATTTCGTCAACAGGAAAACCAGTAAGAATATCAAATCGACACTCTTGAGCGGTGCCACGGGCAGGCTCGTAGGAAAGAACAAATATACCCTCAATAGGAGTAAACTTGTCATTGTAACGCAGAGTGTACAGACGAGAAAGTTCCTCTTTCTTCAGGTCAATCTGTTCGTTCAAGGATTTAATCTCCTTGTTGATTTTATTCATCTTTTCATCAGCAACATAAGCACCAAAGAAATCCTCGTAGTTGTGGTCGGCGGTCTTATAGAACTCAGCGATGTAGTTAGTAGACATAATTCAAATCTCCTTTAATAATTAATAGATAAATATAGATGTGTTGATAGGGACTTTATATAAAGGGGAGGCTTCCCTCCCCGGATGTTAAATAAGCTCACCAGTGTAGTTGTAGAGCTTGCCATCAACCTTTTCACGAAGCTCATGGAACTCACGAGACTTCAAGACTCCAAGGATTTTCTCTTTGTACTCAGGCTGATTACGATAATAATCGCCATTATAACTCCAATGACGTTTATAGATTTGCATAGAATCTTTTTCTTTAAGAGCCTTAACAGGGGTGTAAAGAGTAACAGTTACATCTTCTCCTTTGCTATTCTTATAGGTGAGTTTGATGTAAATTTCAACAGAGCAACTACCATAAGAAGGGGCATAAGATTCAAACTTGTAATCCTTCAGATACGGATAATCTCGGAGAAGAGCCTCCTTATAAACCTTAGCAAGATTGCCAACATTCTGATACTGATAGGAAACACGATAACCAACAGCGGGAAGATAAACCGTGCGGTGGAAATCGGTATTACCCTGATATTCCTCAAAACTATGACAACGGTCAATGCACTCCCGCTCATAATTCTTTTCCCAATAACCATCAGGGGCAACATCTTTTTGAGGGACATAATGAACAGCGCAAATGTCTCCAATAGAGAGATTTTCAAGAATCCATTCAATGGTACGCTGAGAGAAGGAATTTTCCCAAATCTCCCAACTTCTGATGTAACGGTCAGCTTCTTCCAAGGTGATACCCTTTTCATCAGAATGGATAGGAGAATCATAAGTAGAAACGATGTGGTTACGAGAATTAACAGACTTACGCATAATAAATACTTCCTTTCTTAAATACAAATGTTGATAAGTGTGTGGATAAAATGCGAGTTTTATTAGCGATTGTTTCTCACCTCCCAAATCACCTTTTTCCCAGTAATTCTGCTGTATTCAGGCAGTTCCCAAAGAGCATCAAGCGATTCTCTCGTGAATTCATCTTCCGCAATCGGATAGGAAAAATAGAAAGATTTCTTTCCTACATAGGTGTTTGTGGGAGTGAATTTGTCAATTACAACAAGATAGTAACGATACCCTTTAGAGAACATCTCTGTGTCGTTGTAAGCATTGACATTGTACCTTCCAATTCGTTTCATATCTAAGCTCCTTTCTTATTTTTCATCTTCTTCATTTAAATTTCAGAACTCTTAGTTCTATTTTAAACTGTTTCCCAGACCCATCTCCCTCCAGTAATCTTAGTGTTATCGGGCATTTCCCAAAGAGACTGCAATTCATCTTTGTAAAAACTCCTCATTAAAAGAGCATAAGGAGAGAAATAAAAAGTTTTTTTGCCAATATAATCCCCAGTTGGAGAAAATTTATTGATGACTACCAGATTCCACGGTCTTCCGTTATCATCTAAATTTTCATCATAGTGAACATCGAGGATAAAATTACCAAGTTTATAAGCCATTTTTATTCTCCTTTCAAATATCAATGGCGAAATTAGCTACGCAGAATCCATATTCTTCTTCGAGTCTTTCACAAACCGAGTCTGCCATATCTCTCAAGAAACTCGTGCAAAGGTCGTCGTATTCAAGGTCAACCTTTTTAGGGAGTTCTTTCGTGGGCATATCATCACCAATATCCCACTCGATGTTAGTAACATGAACAATCATATTTAAAACTCCTTTCTTAAATGAGAGGGAGAGATATTTCACTCTCCCTTATTGTTGACACTTACTGAACAGGCTTTCCCAACCATTCGATGTTTTCTGCTTTCACAGTCAGTACGCCCGAATCATTAGTAGAAGTAAAATAACTTTCAGGAACATAACCCGTAGCTCTCAACTCCTCCTTGGAAATAGGCTTGCCATTCAAATACAACTGGGTCTTAGGCTTATTGGGAGTATCATACACACGAAGATACTCAGAATATTGACCAGCCTTATTGGTATGGCAGATAACTCTGCAAGAATCATCCTTCCACTGACCCCAAGGCAAACGAGTCACATCCTCCATCTTCACACCCTTTGCTTCTGCTCTCGCAATAGCCTTTTTAGTGTTCTTGTAGCTGATACCAAGACGGAAAGTGCCAACCACACGCTTGAGAACAACAACTCCTGCTCTACGTCCAGCAGCACTCAGAGTTACCGTGGTCACATAAGACATCTTAAACCACTGACCAGCCTTGATGTTAGCAACCTTCAGATTCATGTACTCAGTATTCATAATGTTTCCTTTCTGCCCGTAAACCCGATAGCTCAGGATAATAAATTAAATTATGATAAAATGGATTATGCTATTTTAAGATTAGATTTCAACTTCGATGATTTTACCATCCCAGTTGTTGTGCCCATACATCTCACACCATGCGTCTGTGTAATTATAATCATTTTCATCGTCAATGATTTCTTCCTGAACAAATCCTTCAAGGATTTCTTCCAGTTCATCCATATCAGAAACTTCAACATCCCAGTTGTCGGTATCAATGTGGCGACAATATTCGCACCACTTCTTAAACAGATAAATTTTTGCTTCGTCAAAATCATCAAAGAATTCAGGGGTGCCAATATCACGCTCACAGCAGTCAATGTACATATACTTCTTCATAATGTTTTACTTCCTTTCTTAAATTATAAATGTTTGTTAATCATCAAAGTCGCAGTTGTCTTCATCAAGGTTAACGTCTCCAACCCATTCAACCTCACCCATAGGAATCAAATCCAAATGATTAGAAGCATACTTGATAGCTTCATCAATGGTCATTTCATCAGGAACCTGAATAGAAGAGTTGTACACGCCGATGCAGTTGACAGTAACATTCAGAGTCTTCATAATTTTTAGTCCTTTCTTAAATCACAAATGTTTGTAGTTACTTATTCATCTTCACCATTGCAGATTTTCTTAAGTAAATTGAGAACCATTTCGTCCCTCTGCTCGATGTCATCAAACATAACCGTGACTTCCTTGAAGGTCTTGTCGTTGGTCAGCTTGATTGCTCCACGAGACCGGGGAACATATTCAATAGTAATCATTTTCTCACCTCCTTAATTATTGTTAGCCCAAACGACCAGAATTTCATCGTCTTCTAAGGTCGCTGTTCCTTTGCTATCCATAGTAAGCATATAAGGGACGTCAGGATAATCATATCCATACTCATTAACCCAAGTATAGAATTGATTATCTTTGAGATTCACCGTTGCAAATGTAACCACTCCATCTTTTTCAGCAGTTTTTTCTGCGTATACAAAATACACATTTGGTTCAACTTCTGTTTCTGGAATTGTTACAGGTGCTTTCATTCCTGTGAAAACCAGAACCATCATCATAAAAGCCAAAGCCCAAATAACGGAGAAGGCCCAAAGGAATTTGGGATTATCGTATTCACAATAGAATACACCAGTTATTAAAATTATAAAGAAAATAACAACAATAAGCATAATAGTAGACATAATTTTTACTCCCTTTCTAATTGGCTACGCCAAATATATCACGAAAACAACCGTTTGTCAAGAGATTAATAAAAATCTTTCACCTCCTTTCTTTTGTTTTTGTACTTACGGTTGTTTTCATATCTGAATTTGCCATGCCTTTTAGCTACGGCATGACGGGTTTGAGCTTGAATGACTTCCATGGTTGCCAAATAACTTAGGTCTTCAATCTGTTTGTTCATATTAACCTCCTTATGCGACTACAAATTTGTTGAGCTTATAGCTACTGTGGTCAAGATTGTCGTTACTGCCAGAATATCCTTGTCCAAGATTAAACAGGATTCTAAGAGAGCAATAAATTTGAATATCCTGTAACCAATCAATCACAAATTGGATAGCTTCAGGATTGTTACCCAACCACTTATTGTGTTTGCCATGAATCTGAACAACATTAGAATTATTAACTTCAATGGTGTAGAAACTTATCTCTGGCTCAGAAACTTTTCTCAAGAAAAGAATGGTTTTATATCCAGAAGCTACAGATTCAAGATAACCACCTACGCAATGGCTAAGATTTGCTCCCTCATTAATAATATCACCCGGTTCACGAGGGACAATGATTTCAAATTCATCTCCAATCTTTTCGTATTTTTCAATTCTCTTTTTGTTGAGTTTGTCCCATTGACCATCCTTCTTTAAATTGTTGTATTTTTGTGCATTTGCAATGTTGGTATACTGGTCGTGCATCCACTGAAGCTCTCTGAGAGTTTTAGCCTCAAACGGATTCATATTAGGAAGAATTTCACCAACACGGTCGCACATAGTATGAACCGTATCCCTGAACATTCTAACAACATCAATATCAGGGTTTTTATATTGAATATTGATTAGATTTTTAATGTTCTTTCTATCTTGCTCTGTAGGAACAAACTCTTTTACTTCTCTGTTCCATCTGAGATAATTAGGAGCACCACGATAGTTTTCTTTTAAAACCAATTCTACCCAGTTTCTTGCTTGGGAAGCAAACTTGAAAACCTTCTGGGATTTTTTCTCATCCCAATGAATTATATCGTCACCTCCAATCTGTTTGACAAATTCGATGCTGGGCAAAGTGTCTTTGTACGGGTCTCTGTATTGCTCAAGTATTTTAAGCTGAATCTTATTTATTCCCAAGTTTTCATATAAGGTTCCTGTTTTCTTAGGAATTGTTCCAAATTTGTCTTTCAACAAAATTGTTGGAGACCAAATCATTTTGGACATAAGGAATTTGTATCCAGCTTTTCCGAGTTTTTCAACAATAGGATATTTTAAAGTACAAATAAGATTTATAATGAAACTATCCTTGTTTAGAAGTTCATTGTTAAGTAAAACGTCAACACATCTGTCAATGCGTTTAATTTTTCTTAACTCGCTGAAGTTGATGATGCGTTCAGCAGGACACGCCAGATAGCAGTTATTAACTGCACAAGAAACCCACTTGTCATTACTTTTCTTTAGGATAAATTCCTCTTTTTCATTAAAGAAAAATCTATATTTCTCTGTGTATACCAGTTTTTGAGGAAGATACTTACTACCTGTATAGCATCTAATTAACACTCCATCTTTATATGGGACACAAACAACACCATTGTCGCTAATCTTAAAAAGATTAAACAAATATTCATGGGATAAATCGTTTAATCCTTCAGATTCCATAAGAGATTTTTTTACACTGTTTTTCTTTACAGGTCGTTCCGCAACCTTTTCATACCAGTATCCAACTCGGAAAGGAATCCAATAAATTTCTCGTCCTGACCATTCTTCAATAGCTTTAAAATTCAAGAAAATCAAAGCTTGTTTATCGAAATATCTATTATGGATGTTCTGAGGAAGGTCAACCTGTAACCAATGACAAAGAGTTTTATCATAGAACTTTCCATCTTTCTGGAGATAAGAAAAACCTTTGATAGCTTCTCCATTTCTGAATAAGAAATACCGCTCAAGGTTAATGTCTTTATATTCCCATGTTCTTTTTTCTCCATTTTTGCCTCTATTACCCTTCATTACCACAGATGCAATTTCAAGTGCATCAATCTCTTTATGGTACTTTCCATAATAGGAGAAAATTTTAGGTTTAGCAGTTGTAACAGAATTTTTCTCGTTGGTGAGATACGGATTTCTTATATTATCGCAATTATCAATAAGATAATCGTTCCTATAATTAGAAGGAGCACGTTCAAGGAATTCAATTTCTCCCGTTTTGGGGCAATAGAACACGGGAGATTTTTCAACTATTTTACTGCCCCACTCAGTACGGTAAGATTTAGTCTTATCCCACTTGATGATAACATCAGGAGTGAGATTAGAATCGGGAACTGCGGGAAGAGATTTGACGTAAGCGATGGCCTTTTCGAAATTGATGGTAGACATAAATACTGAACTCCTTTCAAATTAAAAACAAATTAGTTGTTAGTGACAGGTTTGTAAGCATAGGAAACAACTTCCCATGTTTTACCACTCTGAATTACATGAATCATCTCAGGTCTCATAACTCTGAGCTCTTCAATCATGGTTTTTGCTTTGGCTAAAGATTTGCAAGTGAACCGAGAATATTCCACATAGTCTTCACAAGATTTACGAGTTTTCTGAGTGTTCATTTTCTGTACCTCCAAAAATATTTTATAAAAGTATTGACAAATGGATTTGAATATGTTATAGTACAATCAAGAAAGAGAAATCTCGAACTTTCTCAATCTTGATTATACTCTTCGCAATTATGCGGTCGTGGTGAGACTCACATTAATTACGGTTATAGATTACACGAATCTACTAAAAGTTATAAACATAACTTACGAAGAAGATACGCCTCATTTAATCACTCCTTTCGGATTGGTGTATCTATGTAAACAGTGTTCGAGCACTGGAACTTTTGGAAACTCGATTAGATACAGAGAATCTAACCTAAGATAAAGAAAATACCGTGTTCTCTATCTCAGGTCTTAACAACTAATTACAGGTTAGTTGCGATTCTTAACTACAAATACAACAACAATGTTGAATTCATAGGAAACAAATAGTATTTTCTACATATTATTACTCCTTTCATAAGGAATTAAAACCAATTTAATGGTATCTATGTAAACAGTTCACGGTAAACTGGAGTTTTCAAATTTAAAGTAAAGGGTAGGAGCTTGTGGACTCCTACCCTTTATTTTATTGCTTATTTTTTGTTTTCGGTTTGTATGATTTCTTTTGTTTCAGGATTCCAATAAAGTCTTACTTCGGAATCTTCAATTGGCTTGTTAAATTGATGCCATCTCTTGTTGGCTTCATGTTCATCTATTAATGTTGAGATTCCTTTTGTTAAGCCAATATGAACAAGAGCAACTAACATTGCGGTCTTAATGACAATAAATGATGCAATAAGGAATTTATTTGGAATAACCTCACACTGTCCAAAATGTTTTAAAATAATTAAAACAATGACAACTTCATAGGCGAAAACGAGATGCCCAAAGATGGATTCGTTATTTTTCATTTCCTGTACTTCCTTTCGTTTTAAAAGCGGAGAGGGTATGTTTCAACCCTCTCCCGTTTGTTGCTTAATTGACCTTTGAGATAGCTAAGATAAGAGAGAATGATTACTCCTCGTCATCATCCTCATAGTCCTCGGTGTCATCCTCGTAATCAAGTCCTTCCTCAGCTTCAGCATTGAGCTTATGAATCTTAGCGAGAGCACGAAGCTTCAGAATCTCCCGAATGGCTTCCTTGGGAGTATTGTCTCCAATGTCAGAAGCGGATGCCAGTTCCTTGCCAGCCATGTCGTAAATCTTCTTGGACTGATAGCTGATGACGCAATCCTCGTCTTCAATTCTCACCTGTTCGTCAGGAATGATGTGATTCTCATTCATGTCAGCCTCAAACTTGACCTGAGACATAACTTCACGAATGAGGTCATATCCCTTCTTGTTGCTGTTATCAACAATTTTCTGGATGCAACGGATTCCAGCTTCACGGTCTGCCTCAGAGACAGAACCCATGTAGCCACAGGGGATACCATCAATGGTGATGTACTCCATATTGGAGTTGCTGTCCTTCATCATCTGGACACGGTTCAGGGTAGCGTTCTTCTTAGTGTTGATAGTAGCCATAAATAGCCTTTCTCTCGTGGGTTTTAATGTCTTTTTCCTTGACAAATTATTGAACCTTAAAGGCTCAGTGAGATGCAGGATGTGTTTCAATCCTGCACCCGGTCAACCTTTAGAGCTTGTTAATCAGGTCTTTCGCTTCAGTCTTAAGAGCAACCAAAACACCTAAAGCGGTGCAAGCATCGTTTACATCAGAGTCTGGATTATTTTTAATATCTTCTTTTAAGAGCTCAGTTTCGGCTTCAATCGCTTTGTTCAACCAATACATCACACGACCAGAGATATAATCCTTATTCATAGTTAAAACTCCTTATCAGCATTAATGGATGTAAACACCAATCCAGTTACACATTTGCATCCAGTTTTCAATTCCTTTTCAAAATAAGTAACAATGGATTGGATTTCTCGACCATATTCTTCTGGCTTAAAATAAGGAACATCAATAACATCCCAATCGGGACATTCTGGATAATCATGGTTTACAACCAGCTTTTCAACCACTTCTGTTTGATGCTTAAAATGTTCCAACAACTTCTCAATGGAGATAAGGAAGCAATCTTCATTACCTTCGTGTTCAGAGGGCCTGAGCAGGGAAACAACGTGGTCGAAAAATCCTCGATTAGAGGAAGAGAATACAGGATAGAAATCATCAGCGTTGGTGTTAACAACCAGAGTATAAATCTTAGACATATTTAAACCTCCTCCATTTCTTCCTCGGTCTGAGCATCAGTAGCTTCAAAATCGTCAGACCAGTTAATATCTTCCTTGCCATAACCTTCAACTTTGGCAAAAGCATCTGATTCAGATTCAGCTTCAACCTCAACAAAGCCAAAATGAGCAAAGGTAACAGTGTACTTTTTCATATAATAACATCCTTTCTTAATTAAGTCAAGAGTTTAATAAGAATATCCACAAATATTTTATAAAACTCTTGACAAACTCAAACACGTTTGATATAATACAATCACCAAGAGAAGTTGACCTGTAATCCTCTCTTGATGATTGTATGAGTAGTAATTACTCACATAACTAACTGTGGATTAGTTACGATTGTAAATGACTCTGATTGCAAAGACCTATGCAACCATATCAATGAAAACATATTTTTTCATGTGATATACTCCTTTCATATTTAATTATATGGAAACAGACTTTACAGGAGTCTGGAATTTTCGAGAGAGAACCACTGGGGATTTACTGTGGTTCTCTCTTGTTTTGTTATTCTCTTAAAAGCTCATTCAACTTCTTCAGAGTATCAGTAAGTTCTTTGTTGCGCTCTTCTTTTTCTTTCTTCATCTCCTTTTCTTTTTTGAATTTTTCAAGAGCCGCAATGAGAATCATATTATCTACATCTGAAGCTCCAATAAAATAATGTCCGTTAAAACGAACTGCGGCATCATAATATCCTTTGCAAGAATTGCTATACTGAGGATTATAACAAACTTCTTTGGGATTCCAATTTACAGGGATTTTTTTAATCACCGCCTTTCTAATGTGGCTGTAAGCTGAAATTCCAACAACGTTGCCATTTTCATCTTCATTGGTAGGATAATCCAAAGAGTATCCGGGATAAACAATTTGTTTATCAATATCAAAAACTGGAGTGGAGTTAGCTTGAGGCCAACAGCCTGTTTCATTAAACCAGCTTCTTAATACTTCCTCCTTTTCAGGCTGGGTACGAACGATTTCTCTCCAAGTAAGAGGCCCATCAAAAGACACCTTAAAAGGAATCATTTTGTTGGTGATGCGGCAGTCGATGGTTTCAATTTTGTTGCTCATAATTCTGTTCTCCTTTCAAATTAAAGACAATTACTTATTGTTAGTGACATCAGCCACGAACAATCTCATACAATCTTCAGGATGCTTTGCAGAGACATCCTTATACTTCTTACGCTGGGCATCAATGAACGCGGAAGAGTTTTCATAGGTCTGAAGCTTTTCAGTAAGCTTAACCGTCTTGATAATGTCTCCTTTAAACATTTTGTATGCCTGATAACCGATATTCAAAGCAGCCTCAACATAGGCTTTACTATCTTTATCAGCCCATCCAGAAAGCTCAATAATACCAAGAGAATAATCAACACCTTCCTTTCCACAATCATTGTAGATTTGAACCAACTTTCTTGGGGCTGTAACATTTCTTAAACTGCCTTTTCGTCCACCAACTGTGACATTATATTTGTCACAAACTTCAAGGATGGATTTTGCAGGGTCAAGTCCCAATTGACGCTGACAATTAAAAGCATCAGCAGGACTCAAACGAGTCACATTTTTAGACTGATTGACAAAAAGATATGCTTCTTCTTCCAAATCTAAGTTATAGAAAAGGCGGAACCAAGCATCTTTGTAACCTTTTGCCTTTAAAGCTTCAATGGTGTGGTGTCCATCCCAACAGTCAAGGTATCCATCCTTGAAGTTAATAGATTTTACATCAACCCTTCTATAATCGAAATCTCGAACGATGTTCAAGAAACTCCTCTTAAGGTCTCTCTGGCCTTCAAACAGATTAATGTATTCCAAAGGAGCTTTAATCATCGTCCAAGGCTCCCTTGTCTTCTTAAGATATTCAATTGCAGGAATAAGAACCTCTTTGGCCCAAGTGGAATTCATGTCCACCTTAACAGCCTTACTTTCCATCGTGCTGAACCCCTTTTCATTCATCATTTTAGACATAATGTACCTCTTTCTCCCGCTGTGCGGGTATAAAATATTGGAGCTCTGAGAACTCCATGATGCCCAAGGGATGTTTCCACCCCTTGAGCACGAGCAGCCCTCAGACTTTCTGAATTGCATCCCAGTAAAGGATGTCATGTTCGGTGCTCAATTTCACCGTATCCTCATTATTGAGCACTTCTGCAAGAATCCCACAGCTCAAATGGAAGCCAAAAGAGCTGTGAAGAGTGAAAAACAGATAATAGCTTTCGGTGTCCTTATTAAGATAAAGGCAACCTCTAAGGTCGCCATCATCAATCAGTGCTCTTACAGCCCCGTTATCCTTAACGAAGTTGTAGATATAGGGAGCCGTCCACTCAACTTCGTTCATATAAAGTGACTTGAGCTGCTTCACCTCCTTCTCATTGAGCTTACGAGCGTTCTCAAAAATCTGTTCTTTTGCTTCAGGAGAAGTGAATCGACCACGTTCATCACGGGGCTGAACAAAATCGGGGACAATATTCACGGGGGTGGTGGACTTCTTGGAATCGCTGGACTTAGTAATATTGATAGACATAACAATTTCCTTTCTGGCTAAATAGCCTACAAAAATGTTTATCCAAATTTGCCTAAAACTCTTGACAAACTTGAACCTATGTGTTATCATACAATCAAAGAGAAGCCCTACAACTTCTCAATGATGTATGAGTTTCGTTTATAACGAGCTATTAATTTCTGTTATAAACGATTCTTACAACTCTAAGGTTGTAAGCGTAGGAAACATAAAAGATTCTCTACATGATTTTCACCCCTTTCACAATTTAATACCTGAGTGTTAGCTATGTAGGTTACTAACACCAAGCAGAGTTTTAACCATCTACACTGACCGTAGATGCCACAAGTTCGAGTTGTGGTTAAATTAAACACTCTATTGAGCCCTGAATGTATTCGCAAAATCGTGAATGTATTCAGGGCTCTAACAATGTTTAATTATCGTTTGAGCCAATGGGTAGTGGTAATACCCGTTGCCCCTCAACAACGATATACTTAACTCCCGTTGTTAAATCAGTTAGCACATTGGGTTTAGACCTTATGCCGTCTTTAATCTGTTGTTTAGCAGTTTCATAAGCCCGATACACTGGACAAAATGGAGCACAGTCAGCATAGCGCCCCCTGCAATCAATGTTACAAAATTTAGTAAACTCTTGATTACAGAATCTAATGTCCCAAGCACTTTCCAGTTTTTCGATGATTTCCTTCACAGGGGCGAGGCTTGATATGCAAATCTTTTCCATAATTAATCCTTTCTTAAAAGATTAAATTTTATTGACATCAACGACATAAGGCCGATTGGCTTTCCAATCAACCTTATTTACCAACCAACGAGGTTTCTTTTCGTCCTCGTTTAAGCGCTGGCAAATTTTACGAGCGAAGTCACGAGTCTTGAACTGACTCATTTCTTCACCCTTCAATTTGATTGTAACCGCTTTTCCGTAGCGGTTAATCACTTTGAAATAAACCATCTTATTCCACCTCCTTTTTCAACGGGGCTCTCCACACCTCTGTTTTATGACCTCTTCCATCGAAGTGACGAAAAGCTCCGTAAGAGCCAATAGAACAATCAGTATACTCAGGACGGCTTCTTACGCCATCCTTAATCTGCTGTTTTGCGGTTTCATAAGCCTGATAAATAGGACAAGATTCACACCGTCCTGCGAAACGTCCTTTACAAACATTATTGCAAAAACCAGAAAAAACTTGATTGCAATAACGCAAAGACCAAGCATTCTCAAGTTTCTCAATTGTTTTCTCCACGGGAACTGCAAGCTTCATGGTGTTGACTTTTTTCATTTCTGATACCTCCAAATAATTTTTAAAAACTCTTGACATTTACTGAAACTTGTGCTATACTACAACCAGAACTAAAAGAGTCCTATACCTCCTTTAGCTCTGGAACCTTTTAATTCAGGAGTTTAAGTTAGAGAATTAAAAGATTGCCGAGAATGATTGCGTATGCAACCACACCCAGCTTGTAATTTACGAAATATACCTACTTCATAAATCACTCCTTTCATGTGATGAACAATGTGAAAGTAATATAGGTTACTATCACATTAAACTTTAGAACACTTATTGGCATGATAAGCGCTCTATCAAAGGCAGGAACCATTAACTTGATTCCTGCCTTTTAACAACGCTTATTTGAAACTGAACGTTTCCCTGATAACTACCAAGTAGCGTTCGTCCAACCCAACTTTTGCCGAATTGGTAAAACCTCTCAGCTTTTTGTACTGAAAGGCTATGTTTGCCAAGGCTTTCTTGGTCGGATTCGGAGAGGTCTTGGCTACCTCAGTAAACAACTTAACGTTGCCTACCGTTTCTCCAAATCTCTTTACTGGGCCTTCATATTTGAAGACCAAGAGATACTTTCCTATTTAACTCACCTCCTTTATGGGTATCTCTACAAAAGTAAGATACCTTACAATTTCTTTGGGGGTCATATCACTCGTTATTATTGAATGAATGATATTTTCAAGACGGATTTCAGAAACCCGTCTTGCTATAGTTGTTAACAACTCAGTTACTTCTTGACGAGTTCGCCAAGTAATAAAACCAAGTTCTGTCAGCAACTCCCTTTTAGAACGAACTTTCTGCTTATAAACTCTCATATTTGTTCCTCCTTTCAAAGAACAAAAAATCTCTATAACCCCTTGACAAATGAAATCAAATGTGTTATAGTTAATGCGTAGAGAAGAGAACCTACATCCTCTTCCCTACAGGTACGAAATGTGTTAGTTATCTAAGATTAAATTAAGCAGTCAGGAAACCACTTAAAACAACCTCGATAACAACAATATTAAAGTCATAATTGACTTCGACTATCATTCTCATTTGAAGTTACCTCCCTATGAGTGATAAAAAATACTTGCTATTGTAGGCTAACAAGTATTAAAGGTAATGCTGCTAACATTACCTAATCTATGTGAACATTGTCTACGAGTGGAAATAGACAATGGAATTTTTGAGACCTCTTGGATGTTACCGCATCTGAGAGGTCTTTTGGATAGGGCCATTTGTTTATACTCGCTGACCCTTCAGGACGAGTTGAAAGTTTACCAGTTATAGACCATCGGTAAGCAAAGGTCTCTCAAAACCTCCATGTTCTGTTTATTGGAAGTATTGAAGACTTTTGGCTCCATCTCCTCGTTGCCGTTATACTGCTTAATGACAACCTCCTGATGGTCAATAGAGTGCCGATAAAACGTCTGATAAGACGCTCCATCAAACATCCAATTCATTGACAAAATAATGGATTCTACGCACTCCACGTTATACTGCTCGTTAAGAGCTTTAAAATGCTCTCGAAGTGCCAGCAAGAAACAAGGAGCAAACTCCCAGTTGTTACTGATGTCTTCATTGTTGTAGTACGCCGTGCGGAGTTTATTGAACTCCATAAACCCTTTGTGAGACAGGGGAGAAAGTCCACTGAGAACAAAACTGGTTCCGAAGACGTTCTTCTTGCTGTTGTTGATAGTGGTGTTCATACGAGTAGTCATACTGCTACTTCCTTTGCCTGTCCCATACAGGTCTTTAAATTTATGCTTGGGGATGTTGGGATAGCACCTGTTTGAAGGTACAGATGCTTCAGGAAACCTTGGGGGTTAGTTGTTAGTTTCGATTGCATCAGCAATCAAAATCCATTCATCTCCTCCTTTGTCGATGATGTGGATAGTGGGGTCAGACCCATCTTCATGGGTGCTGATGATGACCTCTTTGGTAGAGGACATCCATTCCTCTACTTCTTCATTGCTTGGATAGGTGTGCTGGGTAGATTCTACACCAGCAGAGAAGCCGTTATCATAGGCTTCTTTGGTGTCTTCCAAGGTCAGGTCGTTTTCCGCATGATAGACAAGCACCATGCAGAGGACACAACCAAGAGCAATAAGTGCCATCAAAAGGAACCAGTTTAGATTTAAATGACGATTTTTGTGTTCGATTTTATGAATGATTACGAATACAACACTGGAGAAGATGATAGCGAGGATGATAGCGGCAATAACATAGACAACAGACATAACTGTGTCTCCTTTCTGGTTTTTACGACTTTTCCTTGTCAATAATAATTATAATTAAAGCTGATTGATGATTACTCACCAACCAGCTTAATTATTTATATATAAACACTTAAATTACATTATCTTTATTCACTTTTATTTCATTTTATATTACATGAGATTCTTTCCGACCGAGACATAAAAAATCAAAGAAAACAAAATATTTCTTAAAAAAATCAAAAAATTTTCAAAATCCAAATAAAATTTTCAAAAAATTAAAAATCAAAAAAATAAAAATTTTAAAAATTAAAAAATCAAAAAATCCACCCCAAACCACTCTCCCACAATTCTTTCTAATCCCAATTCAATCCTTCTTTCCATCTCCACCTTTCTCAGTGTAATCTTATACTCAACTTCACCCTTATTTTTTATTAATGTTATCATTAAAACTTTTTCATTGTACAAAGTCACGAAAAAAGGAAGCCACCCATTCAGATGACTTCCTCTTCTTTTCTCTTTTTATCTTCTTATTATCTTCTACTATTTTACATAACATTTTATATTAATATTAAATTAATATATTTCTTTCGCTTAAAATCAATTCCAATTAATCCAATATAGTTTGACCTCTTTCAGATTTAAATTAATCCTACGAAGGTCAAACATATTAATTTAATTATTTGTTAATCATTCTTTAGAATCATTTTCAGACCGTCTAATGTCAATAGCTACATAAGAACCCCCATTATCAGGTTCACTCAGTCCACTATATCCAAACCATTCCACACGATATTCTGCATTAATACCTTCAAGGAAAATATTAATAACACTTACGATTTCTTTATCGGTGAGCTTTTCCATATCCATGGAGCTGTCAAAATATTGACCATATTTTACATTGTTGAATTTACCAGCCCCATAAATATCGTGAATGTCCGTGTGATAAGAAAACTTACTAAAAAGAATTCTGTAAAGTTTATCGAAGGCTTTTGCTTTTCTTTCGTTTTCTTTATTCTTTTTTTTGTCCTCTCTATAATTTTTCTTTAAAGCATCGTTTTTCTCTTTAAGGTAATCAATATACTTTTTAAGTCTCTCATTTTCTTCTTTTAGTTCCTTATTACCCATTGGCATACTGTCATACCAATTAGTATCCAGTAATTCCAATTCTCCAAATTTATTGGTTCCATAAGTAGCAAAAAAATTATTCCCCTTACCCCAACGATAAGTTTTAAGTTCCTGAAAAGTTTTAAACTTGTCAGGATATTGCTTCTGTAAATCATCAAGACTTGGAATTTGGTTAAATTTAGAATCAAAAGAAGTGTGTGTACTTGAATAATATCCGTTATGGTCAGGATAACCGAAATTATCCTTTATTTTACCGTAATTAAATCTTTCACCGTAATCCATTGCATATAAACCTTTCTAATCAAGCTAACATTTCATCGGGATGTTCAAGGATACAAACAGCATCGTCAATACAGTTAATCTGTTCATTCAAAAGGCTAAGAAGATGTTCATCCCAATGGAAAGTTTGAGATTCCTCACATCCCTTAATATGGTCATAAGCAGAAATTGTATAATTAGGAAAAGAAGGGTCTTTGAGAACATCGTAACAAATATTAATAGTGGACTGTCCACCCTTAAAAAACTTGGTCAACAGAATACACCAATGATGAAACCCTTTATTGTTTTCATACCAAAAATCAGGAGCATCAATGGTGTATTCATACCCATACTCCTTCCATTTATCCTGAATACGTTTAACAGCTTTAACAGCCATAATAACTTTCTTAGAAGTCATAATAGGATTAATATCTTTAGTAGTATTAATAATTTCGTAACTCATTTTATAATTAACCTTTCTTTAATAACATATATTTAGATATACAATTTTATATTCTAATTAGTATTCTTTTTAATATTCTCTATCTTCCCAATATTGTTTAGAAGATTTTTTTAAATCTTCAGTCCAATTATCCAAAGCCTCTTTCTTCCATTGAGGCATATTCTCATAAGCTCGTTTAGCTTGGACGATACGTTCTTTTTCTTCTCTCTTTTGCTTTTCGTAATTAGCTTGGCATTTAATCACGAGTTCATTTTTCTCCTTGAGCAAAGCGTTATATTTGTCAAGAAGGCCATCGTATTTAGCAAGAATTTCTTTTGTTTTTTCTGGGTTATACTCAAAATTTTTCAAACTATGTGCAACATCTTCTGAATCTGTAGCAGTAGTACAAACAGGTTGATACTCTTCAATATTATATTCAAAGAAATCCTGAGCCTTCTTTTTAAAATCTTCAAGAGTTCCTTCGTTTAAAATTGTATAGTCGTAATTAATGTATTGCTCAACATTATCATCTGCATGATTACCCTTTTTGGAGGTGTTTGGCCTTTTTATTAAGATAGATTTACAAGAAATTCCTTTGTTGAGGCAATAATTTTTAATCCAAGAAATATCTTTCCCCTCTCTTGCATGAATAAAGAAGATTGTTTTACTGTAACAATGATAAAATTGAGTTATATAATACGCATTTAAACAATCTTGAATGTGATTTGAAGTTGCGTTATCCCAATAATCAAGCATATCTTTTAAATTACAAAGGAAACGTCTATCACTTGGAAGTTTACTTCCATCCCAACCCATTTTTTTAGCCCATTGTTTAGCAGGAGTGGAAGTATAAATGCTTTCAACATGATAGAATCTATCTTTTTCGGTGGCTAATTGTTTGATATAATTACAAAAAGTATCTTTACCAGAACCACCAGAACCATTAATAACAAATACTTTTAAATCTTTATTGTTTTTATACGGGTCTTTTTCTTTATTTCCTTTGTTAGTTTTCGCAAAATCACAAGACAAAAATTTTAAGCTGTCATTCATAATGAAAACACCCAGTCTTTCGTTAAATGTTTAAGAAAATCTTGTTTAATTGTATTAGAAATAAAGCAAGAAATTGCTTTCCAAGCTGTTTGATTAAGATTATCAACGAAAGGAGTAAATAATTCATAATAAATAAAAGATTCCTCTAAATATTCCTTAAAAATTAAATTATTAAGAGTTGGAATTTTAAAAGTAAGAGTAAATCCAACTCCTCTCGTCCAATTACAATCAATTAAATTAGTAAAACCCAAAAAGGAAGAATCAGGGCAATCTTGACTAATATCCTGAGTTAATTTATCAAAAAGTTCTTCGCAAAAATCTAAATAATCCATTTAAATACGTCCCTTCCATTAAGATACCCAATAAATGTATCCATAATAATATCATCCCAAGAGCGGTTTATATTTTCAACATTGGTTTCAAAAAACTCCAAATTTTCAAGCCAATCTTTCAAAAAATTATTACTAATAGAAATTCTACTAAATAGATTATCTGGATTTCTCAATTCAATTACAAAATCATCGTTATAAATATTGTAACAATTAATATCAATTATGGAAATTTTTTCGAAATTGCCTTTATGTTGTTTATTTATTTTACTTTCTTCTTCAAAAAGATTAAAAACATATTTTTTAAAAGTTATAAAAATAGCTCTATTTATATTTTTTATATGTTTCATTGTTCAATTGTTCCTTTTATTCAATCACTCAATAATTTCTTTCTCACCCTTACTATTAATAATAACAAAAGGACGTTTAACACCGCACATTGTTTTTTCAGCCGCTTCAAGAGCATAAAGAATATGGTCTTTAGGAGTTAGATTATCTTTCATATATTTAGTAGTGGTATAAAGACTACCCTTAGCACAAACTTCTCCGCAACCAACTGCTGAGTAACAATCTTGAGGCTCAATAACTGAATAATCAGGCTGAATCTCAAATAAAGAACCATTAATGCCAATTAAAAAATTACCGCCTCTGTCCTTGTCTGATTCGGATATAACACCAGTTTGAAATAGCGAAATTACATTGGGGATAAAAGAAGTAACCATATATTTATGGTCAATGACAATTTCTCCCTTTTCAAGTTTATATTTATCTACCTCTGGGAAAAGATTTTTGCTATACTTCAGCAAATCCAAATGCCTAAAAGTGGAAGTGCCACCAATAACAACGTTAGACAAAATATCATTATGAAACACCTTTCCAGCGAGATTAACAGTTTGAGTATATCCATTACTACCGAGGGAATCTCCACCCATCCAAGTAACATTATTTTTCTTATCAGTAAATCCTACAATACAAGTCATTAAACGAACTCCTTATGTATTAATTTATAATAAACTTTTACTTCTTTTTTATGCTTTTCTAACAGACCTAAATCACACAAAGCATCTAAATATTTTTTTAAAGTAACTTGACTAAGACTGCTTTCTTTTACTAATTTATCTAAGTAAATGCAACAAGAATTTTTGTTGTTTGAAAATTTTTTATTAAAAGAAATGTTTCTTCCAATATACCTTTTTATTAAAAGATAAAGATTTGTTAATTCTGTAATTTTGTATGTCTTGTTTTTAGGATTGTTATATACAAAATTCATTAACATAATATATTCTTGCAAATATATTTTAGTAAAAGCTAAATCTTCACTTTCATAAGGAATAATAGACAATCTTATTTGTTTTACATTTTTAATTTTGTTGCTATTTCTTAATTCTTCAAGTGATTCTTTTAAAGAACTATAATTTAATTCTCCAAAATCAAAATCATTTTCATATTTCTCAATAGAGATTAAACTATTTATTGCTACAGTTTTATCTTCTTTTACAATACTGTTAGAAAGTATATAATAGCTATCAAGTATTTCATCGGTTCTTTTTTGAATAATATTTTGATTTTTTGTTTTTAAAATATCTTTCTGAATATCAAAGATACTTGTATTAGCTTTGCCAATCATATTTCTATTTATCATCAAATAGATATAGACTAAATTTAGACAAGGATTATATTTTTCACTTAAATCTATCATTCCATTTGGAACTTTTATAAAAGATTTCTAATAAATTTTAGGAATATTATCAAGATTCAAATGTTATCCCTCTTTTCCTATTAAGTTTGGTTAAAGCTTACCATACATTTTTTTATTTGTCAAGAGTTTTTGAGAAATAAGATTATGTAAAATTGTACAAAAAATATTAGTTTTATCATTAGCCAGAGAGGAGCTATGCGACTCGGCGGCTATATGTCTATTCTTTATATATATTTATATATTGTCTATTATATACAGGACGAAGGACAGATGAAAAAATCCCTGAAATCAAGCAGTGTTTGAGATATTTTTAGAATTGTTAAAAATGATAAAGTGAAACATACCGATTTAGTGTAAGGTTAAGAAAAAAGAAGAAAGTGAAACATACCTTTTTTTCAAAAATAGTGTTTATGAGGTATTGAATAAATGGAGTTAAAAGTTTGTTCACAAAAATTCGTGAAAACTATTGACAATGGTATGCCGATATGCTACAATAAAGCCAAGTTAAGAGACAGAAATAAGAAAACAAAAAAGCTGAAAACGAATATAAAAAATAGACAAATTAAGGAGAAAACGAATGAATTAGACAGAAAGAGAAATAAAAATAACAAAACAATCTTTTATGATTCCAAAGGAGCGTAAAAGAAATACTTGATTGATTAGGAGATAATTTTGAAGACTGTTTTTTGATAACAATAGAGAGAAAATCAATTAACAAATCTTCAAGGTTTTTATTTTATGAAAGTTTTTAAAGAAAACACTGGTGATTTCAAATTTGAAAAGCCAACTGTTTATATGGATATTGATGATGTCCTACTCGATAGTACAAATGCGGTTTTAAAAGTTTTGTATAAGCGTTATGGAATTCAGCAAGAGTAGGTAAACATTAAAGATTGGAGATTTAGAAGCGCTAAAAGAGACATGACTGCGGAACAGATAGAAGAAATTTTTGAATCCGAAGATTTTTGGGATTGTGTTGAATTAAACAAGATTTTAGTGGAAGCGTTTGAAAATGGTCTTTGGGACAATTATAATTGGGTTTTTGTTACAAAAGGCACAGAAGAAAATCTTCAAAAGAAGTACGATTATTTAAACCAACAAAGTTTCCTAAAAAGTCATTCCAATTGGACTTATTATCGGCTCAATTTAAATGAATCTAAAGCAAAGGTTCATATGATGGGCGGAATCCAGATTGATGATTTATATGGAAATTTGGTAAACACTGATGCAGATGTAAAGATTTTACTTAAGAACGGGCGAGACACTCCATTTAACACATCCAAGAGAGAAACTGATAATTTTGAGAATCTGTATTTTGCCGATGATATGAAACATATCGTTTCGATTCTTAATTGGTATTCAAGTTTAGATGAAGATGAATTAGATGAAGTTTTAACGACTATGACAACCAGTATTGGTGATGAATTTTAAATGGATTTTAAATAATTTAATAGATAACTATTGAACTTTGACAAAAAAGCGATATATTAAAAATGTCGTTTTAAAAATACATAATTAATAAAGGATGATAGCCGAGTGCGTTTATTTTATACTGTTAAGCTTTCGAGTTCTATTATTAAAGACAATGGATATAAACTAAACCTAAGTTTTGAAGATTGCGTTCGAAGCAATCTGATTGTTTCTTTGGCTGATTCTTAGATGCTCAAAAGCATCAGAGATATTACAGGTCAAGTTGTAGATAGAAACAAACTTGAAGATTGGTATACAAAAAGAGACAAATTAAAGAAAAAGAAAAAAACGACAAAAGAAGAAAGAGGTCTAATTAAAGAGTACCAAGCTCAAATTTATAAAATGATGTATATTTCAGAATACATCACGGTTACAATGGATAGCATTAGTGATTATGAAACTCTTTATGAAAAAGGTTTTTATTTTAATAACAGGTGGTTTAAGAGGATTTCTTGTTCCGCTTCTCAAGCACGAGTGAGTACAGTTGTGTTTTGTGATTGTGGAAGTATTGATGACAAAGTTGAACCATCTGATAGTATTCGTATTCAGCTAAGAGATAGATTGGACAATGGACGAGATATGTTTCATCCTTTGGCTCCAAGTAAATATAATGCGTATTTCGGACTTTACTCAAGTGCTACCAAACAAGTAACAAAGCCTCGATTCTGTATTATTCCAGATTATTCTGAAGTTAGACCAGTAGATGTTGATTTTGTAATTGAACAGCCAGTTGATGAAGACGATATTATTGAACCAAGAACTATTGATGTTGAATTTAACATGGTAGATGGTTCTGGTTTGATTAGTCCTCAAATGGCTGAACAATGGGGGAAAGACCTTGGAGAAGATTATACTCCTTGTCAGTTTTGCATCAGATGTGCTTTTACCAAAGGTGCTGTAAACGAGTTTGATTTTGTTGAGTGGTGTAAAGAGCTTAATAATGAAAACTATTTTATAAAAGATGTTTATGGTAATATGGTAGACCTTCGTGAGATTGATGTTATTCTGACAGAAGGAATGGCAAAGCTTTGGGATAGTTGGGAATCTCAAGAAAGTTTTGAGACTTGTTGCGAAAAGAATGGAATTATTTGGGGAGTAACCAAATATGCACCTAAAAAAGACAAAGAAGTTAATGCAGTAAATTATCAGTTTTTACAGACATTGAATTTAACCGATGAAATGGTTAAGAGTGTTTGCGAAGAAACTGTAAAATATATTCAAGGTGTAAGTTACGAAGATATTTATTATACATTGTTGTTTTTAATGGGTGAGAACAACACCGAAGAAAGTATTGAAGCATTTTTGAGGTCAAGTGACAATTATTGGCTTAAAAGTTTAATTCTCAATCACAACCTTTTAAACGACAAATATTCTAAGGAAAAGATTCGTGATTTTATTGTTCGCAAGATTGAGTTAGCTTGTCTTGGAAAGATACTTGTAAGAGGAAATTTCCAATGTATCGTGGTTGATGGGTATGCGTTTATGCAAGCGGCAACAGGTCAAAAGGTAACTGGCTTACTTGGTGCTGGACAGTTTTATTCTCAATTTTGGAATAATAGAAATGTAAATAAAGTTGATTGTATGCGTAGTCCTCTGACACACTTTAGCGAACATTATGTTGTTGATTTAATGAATACGGAAGAAATGCAAAAGTGGTATAAATATAGTTATAGTGGAATTATTGTGAACTGCCATGATGCTCATACAATGAATTTTGCTGGTAGTGATAAAATCGTTGTCACCTTTCATAGTAATATGAAAGAAAAAAGTGGTGAACCTATAAATATAGGGTGTTATCTTTACGATTATAAAATCGGATAAATAGGAAATGATTTATAGAAAGGTAGCTAACAGGGGAACCTAAGTAGAAATATATGGCAATCCTGTGCTAAGTTAAGAGTTTAAATGGGTAAAGTAAAACATAAAAAGGGAGACCCAAATAGAAAATGGATTAAGTATAATGAAGAATTGTATTATAATTCAGAGGAACCCATTAAAGAAGAATTTAAAGATGTTTATATTGAAGATTACGGATATGTTACAATAAATAATCTTGGGACTAAGATGTATACTAAAACGGGAAAGTTTCCTGCGATTTATCAACAAGGTGGTTATCTTGGCTTTAATGTGGGAACAACTCAAGGCTCTCGAAATGACATGAAGTTTCATACTTTGAGAATTCATCGTTTAGTTGCGATGGCATATATTCCAAATCCAGATAATTTGCCAGAAGTAAATCACAAAGATGGAGATAAACACAATAATTGTGTAACTAATTTGGAATGGTGTACTAATTTAGATAATATACGTCATGCTTGGGCTAATGGCTTAACTTATGGGTTAAAAGATTCTAAAAACGGAAGAGCTAAATTAAATGAAACTCAAGTTAAGGAGATAAAAGAAAAGTATACTGGTAAAAGAGGAGAAATTGCTTCTCTTGCTAAAGAGTATAATGTATCTTGGTCTTTAATTAAACTTATTATAACAGATAAAAATTGGAAACACGTTAATTCTTCTAATTCTTAAAAAGTTAAACGACTATCCCGGAAGGGAGTAGCTTTAAGGTGAAATTCCTTATTGCGAAGTGCCACTCTCCACTAAATAGTGGATGAAGATATAGTCTACTCTGTGTTGAAAAACCCAGTAGATAGGTATGATTTTGATATACTGTTTTCGACAGATAATCCTAATTTTATTAATGGAAAATACCCAAATCAACGAGTTGTAACTTATAATGCAAAAAAGCCTCATAAACAAGTGTTTCGTAAAGATGATGGGACATTTGATAGAGAGGCATTTGACAATAAATTATTTTTGACTGACACGTTTAGTTTCGGCACTAAAATTGGACAGATTACGAATACGGTTAGTACGATAGTAGGAATGATTCCTGAATTTCCAGAGGGGTCTAAAGAGCGTTTAGTTCTTGAAAGTCGAGTAAAAGCTGGATGTGCAGCTCAAAGTAGACAGATTGTTTTTATGGTCTGGCTATCTGGTAACAGATAGAAAAATAAATGCGGTGAACCTATAAATATAGGGTGTGACTGAAAGGTTGCTAACAGGGAACGCTAAAAGATTAATCTCATGCCAATCCTGTGCCAAGCTTAATTGAAGGTGCAACGACTATCTCGCAAGAGAGTAGTTTACGAGTGAAATTCTTGTTTACGAAGTGCCGCACAACCTAATAAGGTTGAAGATATAGTCTATTCCTTTAGGAAACTAAAGGTATTAAAGTGATAAAACCAAAATAGGTGAAAATGTTAAGGAATTAGCCACAGTTTGTAGACAGTTCCAACACGTTAAAGAAGATGATTCTAAAGAAATTAAAGAAAAGAAGGAATTTTTGAATTCTATTCTTGCTGATAAGAAACCCTATTTCTTTAGATACAAATATAGACAAACAGATAAAGAGTATCGTGATTATATTGCTCAAAAAAACGAAGATTGCCATCAACATTTTAGAATTACTCTTGATGAATTGCTTGCGATGCCTGAAAATGAGATGACACAAGAACAAAAGGATTTTAAAGCTTATTATAATCGTTTTATTCCTGTGGTTACTTCAAAGTGTGTTATGAACAAGATTTGCTGGTATATCGAATCTATTGATTTTAATATTAAGAAAAAGATTCGTAGTTCTGAGAAATTTGATTATAGAACCCTTCAAAGTGAAAATTTTATTCCAAATGATAAGAAATTGTATGAACAGGTTTACGAGCTTGTTACTAATACGATTAAAAAATGGAACAGTATGAAGGGAACTCTTGCTAAAAATAGTAATATTAAGAATCCCACAAAGAGTTCTGAATGTGCTTTTAACAGAGAAAATGAATATTTAGCGTTGAAGATGGCCCTTGAAGATTTATGTTCGAACGATGAAACAATGAGTAACTATTTAGTTCAGTTGTTTTATGTGGATAAGACATCTTTAAATAAAAATATTTTGTGGGAGCTTTATGGTAGACAGATTTATGAAAACATAAAGTCAAAGACAAATGTCTGTTATTTCCCAAAGAAAAATCCTCTTGGGTCAATGGAGTTTTTGTATGAAAATTATTCCATTGAGAAGGTTGACTTGAATCAAGTTGAAGAATCCAAAGAGTTAGAAGAAAAAGAATTTATTGAGGAGTTAACCAACAAATGATTGATATTTACGATGAAGAGGGTTATATTCAGAGAGTTCTTGAGCAAGGGCTCTCTGAAAGATGGAAGCGAGATGCTTCTCTTTTAATTAAATATTATAAGACAAAGTATTATAGTGGAGAGCAACCCGAATGGACAAAGAAGTGGGTAAAGGAAACAATACTTAAAAAATGCGAAGATGGGGTAAAAGGTTTTAATAAAATCACAAGAAAAGGAGAAGTTAATTCTCTGGTAGATTCTGTATGGAAGGATTGGAAGATTGATAAAGAGCACCCAGAAAAGTCTTCTAAGCTGAGGAAAGTAAAGCAAATTGAGTTTTCTAAAGAAGTTCTTGATTGGTTTTTGAGTCTTGAAGAAAGTGTAGCTCTTACGCCAGTGGAGAGAGAAAAGCTTCAAGAGAGACACACTATGAAGATTTCCGAGCATCCAGTAAAGTTTTTAAGGGTAAAGTATTTGTTTACGTTGTTTGTTTGGTCTAAAATTCAGGAGAGTTATCTTGAAAATTACAATGTGCATTATTTAAAGAAGTTTACGCAAAAGTTTAGGAGAGATGGGGACTTAGGGCAATCATTTAGTTTTATGTATGAGAAAGAGTTAATGAGTGACCTTGGTTTCATAGAAGTAAATAGGGCAAGTGGAATCAAAGCTGTATTTATGGATTTACCAGTATTTCAGATACCAGTAACAGATAAAAATAGAATTTTATTGGGTGGCGATGACCTATATAATTGCGGTTATTGGCTGAAAAAACAAAGAAATGGTTATTTTATTTGCCAAAACTGTGGTCGAGAGATTGCTTTTGATAAGAAAAATGGAAAAGACAATTATAAGATGAAGTATTGTTCAGAATGTGCAGAGCTATTAAAAAATCATGTTCAAGAAGAATATTTTTGTTGCGATTGTGGAAAGCCAATTGAGCACAACAGTTTAACTAAAAGAATTAAAAAACGTTGCGCTTCTTGTCAATATGAAAGAGATAAAAAAATGACCGCTCTCAGAATGAGAAAAATGAGGGGAAAACAGGCAATGTTACGGTCTAAGGCGATTGACCCCAACCCCGATAAGCCCAATGAAAATGCGGGTTAAAACGACTTTTTTAAAAACTTGGGATTTTTATATAATGGAAGGAGAATAGGAAATCACTCTTTCCAAAATATATTTATGAATAGGATGATTTTTTAATGATTAAGATTTCTAAGAATGAGAGAAATAACCTGAAGCGTGTCGGCCTCCTGAAAGAGCGTAAGATTGGTTTCAATCGTCAGGATGCTAACTATACTGTTGCTAATCGTGAACACGTTGGTCGTGATAAGACAATTTATGTCACCGAGGAGCCTGAAATCATGTTGTTCCTTGGTCATTACGAGGGCATGAACCTTCAGAAGATTAATTCTAAACAGTATAAGCAGTTGGTCGATAAGGGAATCCTTACTGGTGAGAATACTCAGCGTTGGGGTACTTATGTTCCCGCTGCGGTAGCGTTTGAGGATGCTTCTGGTGGTTGGCGTTGTAAGAAGGTTACTAAGATTATGCTTGAGCTTGGTCTCTGGTCTAATAGCAAGTCTCGCCGTGCTGCAAAGAAAACTGAAGAGGATGTTTCTTTCGTTGAAGGAATCTAATTGATTCTTATATTTGTGAAATTTCATAAAAAATAAAAAAAATAAAAGAAATTTTACAAAAACCCTTGACAAACAATCAAAAGTGTGATATACATGAGATTGAAGTTAAGGAATTCCTAATAAAGTCCTGTATTTAACAGGCAAAAACATTATTTATAAAAAATAAATTAAAAGATTTAAAGGTTTTAAAGGAGATTATTAATATGATTAAGAAGGCAGAATACATTCAGAAGATTAAGGATACTGAGGCTTGCGCCGATATGACTAAGAAGGACATTGAGGCTGTTCTGAAGGCTCAGAGCGAGGTGCTGTTGTCCATTATTGCTGACAACGAGAGTGTTAAGATTGGTGATGTAGTTACCGTTGGTGGTAAGCATCGTGATGCTCGAAAGGGTAGGAATCCTATGAGTGGCGCTGAAATCCAGATTGCCGCTAAGGACGGCGTTCCTTATGCTAAGTTCTCTTCTACCGCCAAGGCTTAAGATAAAGACAAATAAGGGGTTGGTTGAATACTGGCCCCATTAAAATAAATAGAACCCACTACGCTTAATCGTTATGAAGCGCAAACCAGTGGGACTTTTATATAGTAGGTGTAACACCGTCTGCCCCGGAGTTCGATGAAAGTCGGCTCCGGGTATTATTTTATATCATTTTATATTATTGTAGGTGACGTATGACTCGTAATCAACTTGTTAAAAGTATTGTCGAGGAAACGGGCTATGATAAAGAGATGGTTGCTAACGTGCTCGAAAGTTTTGAATATAAAGTAATGGATGCTATCGCTACAGAAGATAGCTTACAATTCGCTTTTGGTAAGTTTTGGGGTGAAACTAAAGACCCATATAAGATTACCGGGTTTTATTCTACTTTTGAAAAGATTAGAGCACTTGAGGGTTGGAGTCAAGCTAAATTGGGCTTCCCTCATTTTAAATTCTCTAAACAAGCATTGATTTGCTTGAAGGTTAGACCAAGAGAATATTTTGAGCAACCTGAGAACCGCTACACTTCTCTTGCAAGAAAGTTTAGAAAAGATTTGAATATTCCAGAAATTGCAGAATATAAAGATTTGCCTGAAGAAAAGATTGAGGAATTATGTAAACAGGCAGATGTTGAGAAACATGGAGAAATTAGTAGTTCAAGAGCTCGGTTCCTTCGTAGACATAATAACTGGAATAAAAAACGTGATGCCGCAAGAGACGAAATTAATGCGAAGATTCTTATTGATGAAGATTTGCAAAAACAACGTGATAATGGTGTGGCAGAAGAAGATTTAGTTGTTCGTCCAGTTGAAGAAATTAAGGCCGACAAAGAAAAAGAATGGATTGCTATTAATGAGCAGTTTAAGAAAGATAATGCTGATTGGCTTAAAAGAAGAGAAGAAAGTTATAAAAAACATTATTATAAGGTTCAAGAACGTGAAGCGCAAAAGACCGCTGAACGTGAAGAACGATTCTCTCAACTTAGAAAAGAAAATCTCGGTGAAGATTATCTTGACGAATTGGATGATGACTACGAAGATTTAAATTGATTTTAATAAAGGTAAAGAGGTGATAAAGTTGACAGAGAAGCAATTAAGGGAATATGTTGTGAACGAATTCCTTAAATGGGAAGGCTATAACAAGACAAATGGTGGTCACACCAAGATTGTGAACTTATACAACTCTTTGTCTCCTTTGCCTTCTTCTTATAAATTAAAAACAACTGATGCGTGGTGTTAGGCCACCATCGGGGCTTTAGCCAAACAATTAAATTTAGAAAAAACTTTGTTGCCAGAGTGCAGTTGTAATAGAGCTATTGCTCTTTATAAGAAAGCTAATTGTTGGAAAGAAGATGATTCTTACGTTCCGTCTATTGGCGATTTAGTTTATTACGATTGGCAAGATTCTGGTATTGGAGATAACAAAGGTGTCGCAGACCATGTTGGTATGGTTGTTTCTGTAACAGGTAAGACTTCTTTTACTGTTCTTGAGGGGAATTATTCTAATTCTGTTAAAAAGAGAACAATGAAAGTTAATGGTAGATATATTAGAGGATTTGCCTTACCTGATTATAAGACTGCGGCTAAGACTTATAAGATTACCATATCCACTAATACAAATACAAGCACTAATAAAGTAAACACTTCAAATAGGTTGAAGATTACTGGTTGTTCTTGTTATTTGCCTCAACTTAAAAGGGGTCATGTGGATGATTCTGTAAAAGTGCTTCAAACTATCCTTAATTATTTAGGATATAATTGCGGTAATGTTGATGGAAGTTTCGGTTTAGACACAGATACCGCTGTTAAAAAGTATCAAAAGGCTCAAGGCTTATCTGCCGATGGAACTGTCGGAAAAGATACTTGGAAAGCACTTATTTATGGTAAAAAGTGAGGAGGTATAATCTATGGCAAGTAGAAGGCCAAATATTACGCTAACAGATGTTGTGGTAGGATTGGCAAGCCTCTTTCGCACTACCATTAATGCTAACAATAGAAAAATTGAAGAGGCCATTAATAGTTTGCCCGATGTGGTTGTTTCTAAAGAACAACCTACAGGCCAAAAAGCTGGAGATTTCTGGCTTCAAATTATTGATGATGACCAGACTTAATAAAAGCAATATTCATTAAGTTAGCAAAGGTTTAAAAGGTTTAAGAGGTGTAAAATGGCTATCCAAAGTAATCAAAGGGTAAAGGCCGATATTGCAAAAGAAAAACGAAAGCTTAACGCAATTCAACGTAAAATGGAATTACAAGAGAAAAAAGAAGAATTCGGAGAAGCTTGGAAACGTTCTTTAAAAGAAGAACAGAAAAAAGCCCTTGAAGATGTTATTGGTGACATTGATACTCCGAAGATTAAGGATTCCATTGATTACAATGCCTTTTTTGACCCTATTAATTTTTACAAAGATGAAAACGGCAAAGTAAGAGATTTTGATTATTAGAAATATCTTGATGCCGAAGAAGCTTACCAGTCTGGTATTGACGAATGTGATAGAAAAATCGCAAACGAAGCATCGGATGAAAAGGCTTCAACAAAAACAAAATTGCAAAATCAACTTGCAAAGGAAGAGAAAAAGAAGAAGAGTGAACCTAAAATTCCTAATTACTTACAAAAGTATTATCAGAATTGGGTGAAATATCTTCACAGATATGTTCCTTTGTATGATAAATATGTATGTACTTGTTGCGGTAAACCGAAAGTTCAGGATGAATATTTTTTGGTTTATGCAGAAACCGATATGGGTAGAATCGCTCCTGACGGCAAAATGTATTCTCATATCTGTAAAGATTGTTGTAAAAAACTTTATGAATATCTTTACTATGAGAAAGCAAATAAAGATGGCGAGGAAGCTATGAAATGGCTTTGTAGTTATCTTAACATATATTTCGATGATATTACTTATTTTAAAGCTAAAGATGCTATGGATAAGAACGGTAAGAAAAATCATATTGTCGAAGAATATATGAATGTTGTCAGTAGAAGCGCAACTTTGAAAGGAAAAACCTTTTTAGAGTCTCCTAATATTGGAAGCATAAATTCTGGTTCTGGTGGTTCAAGCGAAAAAGCCGAGAAAATTATAAAGAGTGCTGACGGTAGTGTGTCAAACGATACTGAAAGCACATGGTCAAAAGAAGACCTTAACGCTAAGAGATTGGTGTTAAAAATGGTTGGTTACGACCCATTTTATTATGAGGATGAAGAAACTCGTAAAATTCTTTATAAAGATTTGCTTGGTATGCTTGAACAAGGCATGGAACTTGACGGTATGAAAGTTCAGGGTGCTATCCAAATTGTTCTTGGTTTTAAAAATATTCGTGACTTAAGCGAAAAATACAAACAAAAGACTATGGCAGATGCTCCTGTTAAAGAGCTTAAGGAAATTGCCGATTTGAAGAAAAAAGAGCTTGATACTATTACAGATTTTAGTAAAAACAATGGTTTTGGTGAACGCTTTGCTATTAGTAAAGCTAAAGGTGAAAACACCTTTACTGGAATTATGGCTAAAATGAACGAAATGAAATATGAAGATGCTATTCTTAATATGTATGATGTTGAGACAAGTAAAAGTATTAATCAAGCTGCTGAAGCAAGTTTTGCGGCAATTTTTAGTCAGCTAAACATGAGCGAAGCTGAGGTTTATAAAACTTGTCAAGACCAGCTTAAAAAGCTTGTTGAAATGCAACGTGAAAATACTACCCTTAAGGAGAATTTGAGGCTGGCTAAACGTGAAATTGCTGAAATGAAGCTGGAAAAAGAAAAAGAAGCATACGAAAAAGAAAATGGTTCTCAAGATGATTGGGGTGGTTATTAATGATAAATGTAATATTTAAAGATTTCTCTTATGAAATCTTACCCAAGAGACTTGAGATTTTCGAAAAATATACTAAAATTATTTAGTGGGGTAGAGCAAACCCTACAAGGTTTATTGAAGATTTTTTTAAGATTCAATTGACCGATATGCAAAAATATGTATTATTAAGTAGTTGGGCTCCAGCAAACGTGGTGTGGCTTATGGGCCGTAACAGTGGTAAGTCATTTTTGGCCTCTCCTTTTATGATGGCAAGAGCTTTGTTGTTACCAAATACTAATACATATATTATGGCTCCGAGTGGTGGACAGGCACAAGAGACCTTTCAAAAAATGGAAGATATTGCAAAAGGTAATATTGCTTCTTTGCTTGGTACAAGCTCGGTGTTTTTAGATGAATGTGTAAGACAAAATGCAGCGGCTGACCCGTTTACACATCCTAAGAGTGGTTATTCTGTAAGTTTGTATAATGGTAGCACTATTAATACTTTAAATAGTGTTATTAAAAATATCGTAGGTATCAGGTAGAAAATCTGCCGTTTTAAAATGGTGTTGATTTACTAAACATTTTAAAATTATAAATGGGCAAAATCGGTGAAGTCTAAGTTTTTTGATATGATAATACCGAGTTAATTTATTAGATTGCGAAAAGGCTAATAAACAATGTAACGCATAGTAAGTGAATAAATATAATCTTACCACGAGTGTCCATTACATAATCAACTATGTAAAAATATATGCTGAACTTATAAGAAATTATAAGAAGTAAAGATAAAAAACTTTACGATAACATTTTGCAAATTTCTCAATCTACGATGAAGCGGGTGAAATGATTTTGCCCATACTCCTTGAATTGCTGGGACGTCCTTAGAGCTCTATAAACTACAACGTAATTTGCAAAAATAAGCGTGAATGTTTAAAAATTATAGGGATTGGATAATCAGCAACTAAGCTTCCAATATGGAAGAAAGCTCAACGACTATCTCGAAAGAGAGTAGGGGGATTTATATCCTTCGAAGCGGGGAGCGCTCTTTAAGAGTGAAGATATAGTCTAAACATTATAGAAATATAATGAGTAATTTACAAAGAGGTGAAACAAGTGAATCCTATTCAGTCAAAAGAAAATGAAACATATTTGGAATATATTAATAGGATATTAGCTTCTCGTCCCAATAAAAAGATTTCAAAATCTTAGCAAAAACATCATATATTACCTAAAAGCAGAGGAGGTAATAATGATGAAGATAATTTAATTTGGCTTTTTGCTTCTGAACACGCTAAAGCTCACTATCTTTATAGCAAAGAACATCCTCATGATAGTGGAATGGCTTATGCAGGAGATTCATTATCACATAAAGATGGAACATTATTATCAGATGAAGAAATAAATGAATTAGCCGAAAGAAATTCTAAACTACAAAGCGAGAGAGTTTCTGGAGAAAAGAATCCCATGTATGGTAAACATCAATCCGAAGAGGCTAAAAGAATAAATTCTGAGAAAAATAAAGGTAATACGAACTGGAAAAACAATGTTTATTTTAGTCATTGGATAGGTGGAGAAAATCATCCTCGATATGGGTGTCATAATTCTGAAGAACAGAAGCAAAAGCAAGCTGAATCAATGAAGCGGAAAACAGCACGGGCAAAGAACGGAAGAGCTATTGCTGTTAAATGCTTAAATACAGGAGAAGTTTTTGAATGCCAACAATTTGCTGCCAATTGGTGTAAAATGAGTAAGCCTTCTAATATAAAAAGAAGTATTTTAAGAAGCACTGATGAACATAAGTGTGCAGCGGGAAGACATCCAGAGACCAAAGAAAAATTATATTGGGAATTTGTAAATGATAATTGAAAATCGACAGGACGTTCTACGCCCTTTCTCGACCTTTTACGGCGCAAGATACAAACTTTATAACAGGTGATGGGGTCAATACAGATATTTATCCTTTGCAGATGCCGAACAAAAAATTATTGTTAAGTTCTGCCGAGGGAATTGATAGTGAATTATATGACCAGTATAAAATGGCCTTCCAAAGAATGCTTTTGGGAGACCCTAATTATTTTGTATGTGATATAAGTTGTGAATTTTCGCTTCATCCTATGATGAATGGCAAACCAATGAAGCCATTGATTACTCAAGATGAAGTTGATAACGCATTTGCAACTAATCCCTACAAAGCAGAACGTGAGCAAATCGAAAAGAAATACTCCGCATATTTAGTAATAAGTGTGTGTATCCCTTTGAACTGCTGGGAGTTCCTAAAGACAATTATACTACAACGTAGACATGAAACAAAGTCAAGCGTGAATGTTGCGAAAGCAGAAAAAAATAATTGTATAGCATAAGGTTAAATCCTAAGTGCGATTAAATGGATAATCAGCAACTAAGCCTCGAATAGAGGAAAGCTCAACGACTATCCCGTGACGGGGAGTAGGAGAAATCCGAAGTGGAGGGACACCTTTAAGGTGATGATATAGTCTAAGCCTATATGAAAATATAGGAAAATCTTGTATCACAATAGGTTTGACCGTGACGGTGGCGAAGATGTTTTCGTTAAACGTTCGGTAATTTTGAAAAATAGTTTTTCTTATTATCCAGAGTATGAAAACGATGGAGAAAAGAAATATATTCTTGCCTATGACCCGGCTTCGAAATTAGATAATAGTATTGTAATGATAGCTGAACTTTTTAGAGACGAATCTAAAGGATTAATGGTAAAAATTGTTAATTGTGTGAATTTAATTGAATTATTACCAAGTGGTGAAAAAGCTATTATTCAAAAACCAGAACAGATTGAAATGGTGAAGCAACTTTTGTTGGATTATAATAGAGGTGCTTTAGATTATGATAATATTAATCTATTTTTAATTGATGCAGGAGCAGGCCGGGGCGGGTTTGATATTTCCGCCTTTTTACTTAATGAATGGATAGATAAAGAAGGAAAGCGTCATTTAGGTTTAATAGATGAAGAAGACCCGTATATGAAGCTTCGTATAGATGATTATCCTGCGAATATAAACAAGCTTCAATTATTTAACTTTAAACGTGATAAAGTCCAAGCTTATGAACGTACTCAAGCGGCAATAAACCAAGGCTTAGTAATGTTCCCGAAAAGTTTGAATGTAAGAAAAGAAATGGAAATCGAAGAAACGGCTTCTGATGGAACAATTTCTTTAAGGTATGAAAAAGTATCTTTTGATGAAATGAATTCGTTAGAGCAGATTGATTTGGCAAAAGAAGAGATAGTAGCAATGCAAAAACAAAAGCGTCCAAATGGAACGATTGTTTTTGAACTTTCTCCCGATGCCAAGCAAAAGAATATGCACGATGACCGAGTGGACTGTGTAGCGATGATATGCAACAGGCTAATGGAGTTAAGGGCGCAAGAAGCGTTAACCTTAGAAGAAAAGCCGCACACAGCGTTTAAAGATATGTTAGAGAAGAAGATAGCCCAAGGTGGTAAGAACAATAATACATTTGGCAAAGCTGGTGGAGCGAATCCATTTGCGACCAAGTATGGTTCTTTAGGTGGGCCGAGGTTCAACAGATAATATAAATACCGAGGAAAATAAAAACAGAAAGGAGGAGTAGCATAAATGTTCAAGATAGAAGGTAGTAAGATAACATTAACTCGTGGAGATGATGCGGTTATTGAGTTATCGGTGTTTACTCCTGACAACAAGCCTTATCAAATACAAGAAGGCGAAAAGGCGAGATTTACGGTACGAAAGAGACCGTTGTATAACAATTCTACTCCTCCTTTAATCGAAAAAGATTTTGCTTTTGAGACTTATGGAAAAGGAGAAGGTAGTGAAAGCAAGACTTCTTTTGAAATTAAGTTAAATTCTATAGATACTAAATTTATAGAACAAGGGGTATATTTGTATGACGTACAATTTTGTGATTTACAAGGAAATTTAAGTACGTTGTGTAATGGTAAGTTTGTGCTAACCTATGAAGTAGGATAACTGGAAAGTTATATTTATAGGAGGTTAGAGATGATTGTAAGAAATTATAATGACACGACTGTAATAACACCTACTTTAAACAGGGGTGTATTGTATGGGGTACTAAACTGTGGAGTGACTGAGGTTCCAGAGAAAGATATTAGTTTAAAAGATTTAAAAGATGTAAGTTTAGGTGAGCTTGAGAATGATGATGCTTTGATGTATAATAAAGATACAGAGAAGTGGGAGAACACAGATTTAGAAAAGCCCGTAGGCGAAAGTGTTAACAAATATTTAAATGAAGCTGTGATAGATGGTGGTAGTGCTCCTACTCCATGACACGTTGGAATTTAAATAGTGTTAAATATATTAAATATAAATAAATTTTTTTGCAAAGAGATTTAAATCTATTCTAAACGTAAGGAGGTGTTTTGGTAAAAATGCCTAATGAGAACGTTAATGTTCTGCAAACATTGATTCAATTTCGTAGAGGTACAGAAGAGCAGTGGAATCTGGTAAAAGATAGCTATACTCCTCGTGCTGGTGAACCTTGTACAACGATTGATGGGGATAATGCAGGACAAATCAAAGTTGGTGACGGAGTACATACATGGGGACAACTCAAGTATGTAGGAGTCGGTGATTTAAAAGTTATTAAGATTTATGGAGAAAATGTTGAAAGCACTGAGACTACTGTAGATGGTAAAACGTATGCAACGGTTGAAGAAGCCATTGCAGATGCACCCGCTGGTAGTGAGGTAACTCTTAGTGGAAGTTTAGGAGACAACACTGTAAATATTGATAAAGAACTTACTGTTAATATGAATGGTGTTGAGGTAGTAAACAACGAAAAGACTCCAATGGAAGTTGGAGTTAATGGCAAAGCCACTTTAAAAGATGGTGGTTTAGAGTGCAACAAGAATAGAGAGCCTTCTCTTGAGAATAGTGGAGAAGTGGTCATTGATGGTTGTAATTTAACGAGAACTGTTGATGAAAAGGGTAATGGTTATTACACTGGTGTGAACCATGGTAAGATGACTATTAACAGTGGCGTATTTAGTGCTCCCGGTGGACTGTCTTCTCTTATTGAGACTGGTTATCAAAACTATAATTCTGGTAATACAGATACTGGATATGTAGCTGGAAAGAATCAGCAGTATCCAGAGCTTATTGTTAATGGTGGTACTTTCATTAGTCCGTTCTATGTTATCAAGAACGATGATAATGGTAAGTTGACCATTAATGATGGTATGTTCTATGGAACGATTTTGCACAATGGACTTGAAATGGTTATTAATGGTGGTCATTTCACCACGACTGATGGCTTCTATCCCTTAAGCATTAGAAACTTGAGTGACGATTTGAATCCTGCTAAGACTGTAATTAATGGCGGTGTATTTGATGGAAACTGCAAGACCATTATTAAGAACAGCGGAGAAAAGGAACTGGACATTGAAATCAAGGGTGGTAAGTTTATTATTGCTGTTGATGAACAATACATTGCGACTGGCTATGAGCAAAAGAAAGTTGATGGCTGGTACATAGTAAGCAAGAAAGGAGAATGATAAATGAGCTTCAATGTAGCATATTCTGATAAAGACAAGATTAAAAATAGTGTAGCTCAAGGAGTCATTCCCGAAGAGAGCTTTATAATTACGAACAATGAAGCTAAGGAAGCCGAAGCTTACTATTATGATGAAAAAGGCAATCTCAAGCAATTGGTAAAGAGAACCAAATTTGAGAGCGAGACTGAAGCGAGAACATGGATGGCTAAATATGGTAATTATGAAGGTGAGACGATTAGTGTAAAAGATGCTAATGGCAACTGGATTAGTTATAATGTTGGGGCTAATGGTGAGATGAATCAAGTACCCAATACAGAGAGTCTCACTGATATATTAAATGGTTTAATTATTGATGGTGGCAGAGCTCCAACTGCCTAATAACAAAGGTAGGAAGGAGGAAAACTGTTAAATGGCAAAGGTAATTAATACCGTAATTAAACTGCGTAGAGACAATGACTATAATTATCAAAAGGTTGGTCAAAAGTTTGTTCCTGCGTTTGGTGAAGTTTGCTTTATAGATACTGCGAGAAGCGGCTTAAGAGCGGTTGTTGGTGATGGTGTAACTGTCTTTGATAACCTTGAATTTGCCGATGACATTTTTGTAAAAGCGTATTTTAATAAAGCGGACGGTAAATTTTATAAAAGTGCTGATTTTGCTGAAGAAGAAATTGGAAACACTAATAGAATTTATATTGATTTAAACAATCCTAATCACATTTATTATTATAATGGTGTAGATTATGTTGTAGTAGGTGCTGGGGAACTCCCCACGGCATCTGCTGAAGTACCGGGCATTATGAAACTTTATAATACTAAAGGAAATAATGTTGATGGTGCAATTTCACAGTTTGCGTTTACCCAAGAAATCAATAAAAAGATTGAAATGGATATAGACGTAGGAAAAGAGACTGTGATTTTTGGATACGATTTAGAGAATCGTGTATAAGCAAAACTAATGATAACCAACTCGATATAAGTTCATGTAATAAAACATGAATTTTATATAATATATTTAATTAAATGATTTTAAACTATAATTATTTTCATGAAAATAAGGAGGTATTTATAAATGGCTATTTTTAACCCCGTGAATGTATCTGTTATTAGCAAGCTGACAATCGGTGAAAAGACTTATTACCTGAAGGACGCTGAGGCTCGTGAGCTGCTTGCTACTCTTGGTACTGCTGCTAAGAAGGATGTTGCTGCTGGTGTTTCCGCTGGGGAACAGGGCCTTGTTACTGGTGCTCAGGTGCAGGCTGCTATCGCTGGCATTTCTGGCTCCATGCACTTCCGTGGCGTGTTTACTTCTCTCGATGATGTTACCGACCCCGCTGCTGGTGATGTGGCTATCGTTGGTGTTAAGGAATATGTGTACGGTGGTGAGCCCGCTTCTTGGCATGAGCTTGGTGACGAGAGTATTTATGCTCTGAAGACTTTCAAGATTGGCACTCAAGACCTTGAAGGCACTTTCTCTCTTGATACTCTTGCTGCCGATATGGGTCTTGGCAAGCTCGCTAAGAAGGATTCCGCTACGGGTACTGTTGCTGGAGAGACCATCAAGGGCGTGAAAGCTACTGGTAATATTACTGGTTCTATTGATGTTGCCTTGACTCAGACTGCTACTGCCGCTACTCTTGCTAAGAGCGCATACACCCCTGCTGGCGAAATTGCCGCTGATGTAACTGCTACTGGTAAGGTTTCTATCGCTAAGGATGCTGAGAATGGTGTTCAGATTTCTGGTTCTGTGTCTGCTCCTACTGTGACTGTGACTCCTGCTACCGATAGTATTAAGAAGGTCACTTCTGTTGGTACTCTTCCCACTAAGGCTGCTGATACTTTCACTGCTAATGGTGATGATACCTTTACCGCTGGTTCTAAGGCTTCTTGGAGCGCTAACGTTGATGATGCAAGCGAGACTTTGAGCTTCTCCTTTACTGCTAACGACTTGCCTACCTTCAAGCAGGGCGCTAAGGCTTCTTATACCGAGGGTGCTTTCGATGCTGGCTCTCTGCCCACTCTTGCTGCTGAGGGTACTGCTGTTGTTACTGGCATTACCAGTGCTACTGCTACTGCTCCTGTGTTTACTGGTGATAAATTCGCTGCTACCTTTACTGGTGACAAGAACACTGTTAATGCTGCCTTTACTGGTACTGAGGTTCAGGTTGTTTCTGGTGTTACCTATGATAAGGCTACCGTTAATGCTGCTGAGACTACCTTCTCTGCTGATGCTGTTGAGCTTGCTGTTGGTGACATCACTGTTGCCTCTAAGGAAGTTACTGTTCAGTAATTTTAATCTTAACAAGATTAATTATTGTAAAGTGAGTTAACTGATTAAATCAGAGAGAGTCTGAAATATGGCTCTCTCTGTTTTAAAATATTATTTTAGAAAAACTCTTGACAAATCTTTGTTTTTATGTTATGTTACAATTAAATAAACATAAAGGAGTTTTTAGAATGCCTGAAATTGCAGGAGAAAAAATACTTGAGTTGGCTTTGGGAAAAGTTATTGAGTCAGGAATATCAGAAATAGTTAAAAAGCATGAACAAATTCGTTCAATGTATAATAATGGAAAAATTAGCTTTAAGGCTTATTGGTATGAACCTTATATAAGGTTAATTGTTATTAACGGAACAAATAATGATATAAAACCAATAAAATTTGTTTTTAATGATAATGAAAGTAAACAAGTTATGAATGATATTGATTCCAATTTTTTAAATAAAAATTTTGTAATTTTAGCTAATAGCTACGGAGAAATTCCGGTGGGTAAATATTATAGGACTTTTCACGATGGAGTAGGAGATAGCTTAAAAGCCAATTTTAGATTAGAATATGCTATTATAAATAAAAATAGTGAAAGAGACAGTTTTGTTGATGGAAATGTTGTTTTTTCTGTAAACAAACAATAAATTTGTATCAAAGCAAAAAGAGCTGTATTTATGGAATCTATTTTTTTAGATTTTGTAAATATGCTCTTTTTGCGCTATATGGCGTAAAAAGGGTTAAACAAATTAATATAAAGATATTTGTTTAATAATTTGGTTACGAAGCGCTGATAACCAAATTAGCGAAGACGAGAAGAAAAGGAGGTTAGCTATGGCGAAAAATATAAAAAAGATTCAAGTACCGGGTGTAACTGAAGCTTATAATGTGGTTGACGCAACTGCAATTCATAGTGAAGACGTGGCTACTTCTACGGTCGCTGGTATTGTAAAGATTGGTTCTGGAATTACGGTAGCGGCGGATGGAACGATTAGTGTAAATGCGACCTCACCTGTTCAAAGTGTTAATGGTAAGACAGGTGCAATTGTACTTACAGCTCAGGATGTCGGAGCCTTACCAAGTGATACGGTAATTCCATCTGTGCCTGATAATATTGTTAAATATACAGCTATTAGTAATGTTGAAGCAACGACTCCATTGGATGCTGATAGTCTTCAAGGTCATGCTGCGGATTATTTTGCAACAGCGGCAAGTTTAACAAGTGTTAATTCTAATGTTTCTACAATGAAAAATGATATTACAACAGCGAAAACTGATATTGCTAATTTAAAATAGGGTAAATTAGATGTTTCTGGCGGAACAATGACTGGAGCTTTGGTGGCTCAAAATAATACTAACTATACGACAAAACAAGTTCGTAATGTTTTTATTTCTACTTCTGACCCAAGTGGGGGCAGTAATGGAGATATTTGGATAAAATATGCCAACTAAGAGGAATTGAATGAGAAAATTTGAAGTTCCATATAATTTTGATATGGACTTAATTGATAAATTAAAAGAAACAGATTTTCGAAAAAATATTTCATGTGTATATCTTCCTTGTTTTTATTTAGATGGAGATAATTCAAGGAAAAATTTAGTCTTAGAAGAAAAATATCCAAAAACTTGGGAAGAATACAAAAAACACTTGTTAAAAATTAAAGAACTTTCTTGTCCAATGATTTTATTTCAAGAAGGAACTTCTTTTAATATAATAAAGAAGTATTATAATTTAGGTGTAAGAAAGTTTTGTTTAACAGACGATAAATTAGCTAAAGAGATAAAAAACAATTATAAAGATGCAGAAACTATTTTATCAATAACTCGTTGCATAAAAGATGATGAATTACAAAACAGTGATTTATCAATGTATAATAAGATAGTTTTACCGTTTAGATATTGTAGAGCGATTTAGCTTTTTAAAGAATTACCCAAAAATAAAAAATATATTCTTTTGGTAAATTCACATTGTCTTTACAACTGCAATCGTTGTAAAGCTCATTGGCATTTAAACGCTAATAATTTAGATGAATATCTTAAAAAAGAACAAGATTTAACTAATGGCTACTGTTGCAATGTATACTCAGAAGAAAGGGCTTACATTCCACCTTATGATTTAAAATATTTTGATAAATATATTTCTGAGTATAAGCTGGTTGATAGGTTGGAAGACACAGAAGTAATTATGGAATATTTTATTAATTATAATACAAATATTAATAAAGTAGGCAAAGATAAATCTTGGTATGAATTAGAAATAAGCGCTCCTCAAATGCGTTTTATAGGAGGAGAAAAATGAGTATTAAAACAGGTGATATTTTAAATTATAGTTATACTGGTGCAGTATAGAGTGTAACTCTTCCTAAAGGACAATATAAATTTGAATGTTGGGGAGCACAAGGCGGGTATCGTTCAAGTTCGACCTATGGTGGTTTAGGAGGATATTCTGTCGGCACTATTACTTTAGCAGATAAAACTACCGTTTATATTTATACTGGCGGTGCTGGTAATACAGGAAAAACTTCTGGTGGCTTTAACGGTGGTGGTAGCCGTGAAAGTTATAATGGTGGTGGTGGTGGTTCTGATATTCGTATAGGACAAGATAGTTTGTATGCTCGTGTAATAGTCGCTGGTGGCGGCGGTTCAGATGGAGCTACAAATAAAACAGGTATGTATGGTGGTGGTACTTCTGGTGGTACAGCTACTCAAAGTTTTGGCTCAGGCGGCGGCGGTGGTACGCAAACCGCTGGAGGAGCGGGTGGTAATAGCAACGCTGGTTCATTTGGTCAGGGTGGTAAAGGTTTGTCACGAAGTTCTGGCTATGGCGGTGCTGGTGGTGGTGGTTGGTACGGCGGTGGTGGTGCTTACCCTGATGGCTCTGGTGATGATGATAGAGGTGGTGGCGGTGGCAGTGGTTATGTGTACACATCCTCTACTGCTTCAAACTATCCATCTGGATGCTTGCTTAATTCAGCCTATTATCTGGCTGATGCTCAGACCATTGCTGGTAACGCCTCTATGCCAAGTACCACAGGTTCTACTGAGACGGGACATCAGGGTGATGGTTATGTTAGAATAACTGTTATTAAAGCGCAATCTCTCAATATCCCAGTTAACATTGGGGGCTCATGGAAAAGTGGAGATGCAATTTCTATAAATATTGGCGGGACATGGAAACAAGGTGAAAGTGCTTATGTCAATATTAATGGAACGTGGAAAGAATTATCGTAAGAAAGGGTAATAAACGATGGCTATAAAAGTTACATTAACAGATAGCACAACTGGCGAAATTGTTTATCCTCAAACTCTGATTGATTCTGTTTAGGATTTAGAGGGAAAATTTCTAAAAGATTTGGTGCTACTTTTAAATAATACAAAAGAATTTACCCCTACCGCCGATTATCAACCCGCCACAAAAAAGTATGTGGATGATAGCGTTAGTGCTGGCGGCAGTGGGCCAGATATTGTTGTTTCAAGAGAACAACCCACTGGACAAAAAGCTGGGGATTTTTGGTTCCAGATTGTTGACTAATTAGTAAAAAAAATAACACAAAGTAATAACAGAAAGGAAACGGCTTAATATGACAATCAAGAAGGAAAAGGTAGTATTTACTGCCGCTGGAGAAAGAGAATTTCATGTTCCAGCTAACGCTTCTTTAATTAAGTTGCAAGTCAAATCTGGAAGTGTTACTGTTGAAGGGAAGCTTACCAAAGACAGTGACTATATCAAGATTTCTGGTGTAAAGGCCGATTTAACCAAATCAACCGTTGCTCCTGTTGGTATTACTTCTTTTGACGTAGCTGGATATTATCAAGTAAAATTAACGTATACTGGTTCTGATGATGTTATCAGTGTAATGATGTAAGGAGGGCTGAATTATGGCAAACGAAGCTCTTACTAACATTGCGCTGTTGTATAGCATGGCAGCAATCAGTGGTAGTGGTGGAGGCGATACTCCCACCCCACGGGGTTCTGTTAGTGTAACAGTTGGTACTGTATATACTGTTGGGCCAAACGAACAAGCAAAAGTAATAAACATTGGTAATGAACAAAATGTTGTACTTGATTTTTATATTCCTCAAGGTGTAGCTGGTCAAGGTTCTCAATGGTATATTTCTGATGCAATTCCCGGCACTTTGGTAGAAGGTGCTGTAGATGGAGATTTAATTCTTTATACAACTGGAGAAGTTTATAAAGTTGTAGATGGGAAAGCGGTAGACCAAGGTTTAACGATTGGTGGCACTAATAATTCTCCATATGACTATGCTGTAAAAGCGGGATTTAAAGGCAGTGAAACTAAATTCCAAGAATTATGGTTGGCCTCTTTAAACTCTGGTTTTACGAACACGATATTAGACGGTGGGAAATCTGATTCTTAGGTTCACACTGTTCAGAACGATGCTGGTTTAAGTAGCACTACAAAGTATGATATACTTGTAAGTGGTGATAACGAATTAGACGAGTAATAGTTTTGGTTTAATTAATGATATAAAATCAAACTCTTAAGAGGTAAATTAAATATGTATATTATTAGTAAAGAAAAGAATGGTAGCGGTGCTTATTCTGCATTGCAGAGTTGGAGTTCTCCGAATTGCCCCGATACCCACTGGTTTTATCCAGACGAATTTTTCGGCATTTTCTATCCTGCTGACAAGCGTTTTGCTGGTTTTGTAGATGTAGAAGTAGATGAAAGCAAGAAGATGGTTACTAAGGTAACGTGGAACGAAGAGCTTTATGCAAAGTTTGCAGAAGAGCATCCAGAACCCGAACCTGTAGAGCCTGAACCCTCTGAAGAAGAGGATGTAAATGCAATGCTCGTTGACCAAGAGATGCGTTTAACTGCTCTGGAAGCTGCTGTTAATGCTAATAGTGCGAACTAATAGGAGGGATAAGTATGCTTTTTAGAACTTTACGCAGAATGATTGAAAGAAATCAGATTGAAGGTTTAGAGGAAAAGATTGTGTTTTTCCATGACAACAAGAAATTGAGTGATGAAGACTATAAAACACTCATGAAGATGTTGAAGGAAAAGCAGTAAGCGAAGAAGTGAAATAAAACAGTTCTTTTATTTGTCATTTTTTGACCAATTTTCACGTTTTTCGCAACATTTTACGGCAAAAAGTCGTTAAAAATTAAGAATTTTAGTGTTTTTAAAAACACTTTTAAATTAAAGTGTGCGTATCTGATACGCAGAGGAGATTATTATGGCTAAGTTTAGTGAGATTATTTTGAACGGTAAGAAGGACGGCAAGACTCTTGAGGAGATTAACAAGGAGCTTAAGGAAGCTGGTGCTACTTTCTCTCTGAAGAGTATGAGTGAGGCTGAGGCTAAGGCTAAGGCTTTGAAGGAGCAGGAGGAAGGTTTCAAGAAGGGTGAAGAGCCTCTGATGATTGATGGCGTTTTGGCTGTTATTGCTTCTGATGGCAAGCCCATTAAAATGAACGGTGGCCCCGCTAATGCTTCTGTGAAGAGCCCCTCTATGGCTCGTGATATGTCTCGTGCTGGCAAGACTATTGAAGCCGCTGGCTATCGTTTGGTTTACGACAACGATGGTTATTGCAAATCTAAGTCCCGCATTAAGTAATTAGACCAAAGTTCAATTAATTAAAAGATATTAAGTTTTAACATAAATGGGAGGGCCCTTTTAGCCGAGGGCTCTCCTCTAAAAACAAAGTGAGGTGAGTGAATGGAGATTTACGAGAAAATTCCTCTCTCAAAGATTGAAAAGATTCAACTTTACAACAATACGAAGAAGAAAAGTGCAGTTACTGTAAAAAAGGAAACTGGTGCTGATTATATTATCAATGGTGGTATTTTTAGTTTTTCAACTTTCAAGCCTTTTGGTAATACCAAATCAGATGGTGTTGTTCTTTGTGACCCCCACTATGGTGAGTACGGATTTGGATGGGATATTGGCCCAGATATTAAGTATGAAGTTCTTCCCAATTCCAAGAGGAAAAATTATCTTGGTTGTGTGGGAATGGTTCTTAATGGTACTAAACAAAAATTAAGATACAATTCTGATATGGGTGGAACCCGTCAAAGAAGTGCTATTGGTTTAGATGATAAGGGTAACTTTATTATGTATGCCTGTAATGGTTCAAATAACAAGTCTCCTGAAAAACTTCAGACTTATTGTTTAAATATGGGTTGGAAGCAAGGTTTAATGCTCGATGGTGGTGGCTCGACTACTCTAATTACCAATTCTAAAAAGTTGGTATCTGAAGGAACTAATGGACGAATTGTTTCAAATTATATTCTTGTATTTTTGAAGAAAGACAATTCTTCTTCCATTGTTACAACCACTAAGGATAACCCTTATAAAAAACCGACACGCAAGATTCGAATTTGGTGTACTGGAAATGATGTAAAGTGGGTTCAGTACGCATTGAATCGTGAAGGATTTAATTGTGGTGAAGTTGATGGTATTTTTGGAAAAGGCACAAAGAAAGCGGTAATAGCTTTCCAAGAAGCCAAAGGACTGGGCGTTGATGGAATAGTTGGCCCCAAGACAAGGGAGGCGTTAGTATGAATAATACGAGAGCTTCTAAGAAAGTCTCTGCAAGCAAGAAGGGTTTAATTGTAATTTTTGGCTCTGCCATTTTAACGACAATTACTATTGTTGTGCTTACAATTCAAGGCACTTCTGATTTAACGGTATTGGGTGATGTTTGTACGGCGTTGTGGACAGCCGCAGGAGCCTATTCAGCATTTTATCTTTGGAAGGCTAAGACCGAGAATAAGAGTAAATATGCCCAAGCCTTTATTAATGATATGGCTGATAAGTATGGTATTGAGAATATCACGCCAATCGTGCAGAGCATTCTCGAAGATTAATACTGGTGAGGGTAGTGAGAGAGCTATCCTCACTTTTTAAATATAGTTCTTAATAGAAAATGTATAAACTCTTTTTATTATCTAAATAAAAGGAGAGTTTTATGAGTGAAACTAAGAACGTTATTATTCAATAGAATAACGGAACTGATTATGATATATTAAGACCAGAGCGGTCTGCTGATGTCAAACTTTTTGAATATTGGTGGAAAAAAGATATTTATACAATAACAAAAACTCTTATTGGAAGAAACGAACAAGTTTTAATGAGGTCAGGAAGTTTTAAAACTTACTCAACAAATTATTGTTATTGGGCTTTTTATCCTTCTTATGGAGATTCTTTTAAAATCGAAAATAAAAGTTTAACAATTGAAAATAAAATTTCTTCTACTGTTAATGTAACAAGTAGAAAAACAGATAATTCTGATGGTTCATATTCTCAAACGAATGAAAATAACCCCGATTATTATCATTTTGCACAAAAATTATGGGGATTGAATGGGCACATATACGCATATTATTCTAATGAAGATGGAACGGGAGATTAGATTGATTTCGGTATATATGGAAATTCCGATATGAATGATGCTGGAACAAGTTATTTTCAATAGGTTACTGGTGTTGCTATTGGTTATGCTTTTAAATTTTCAGCTACTATTTCTTAGACTGTTTATGTACATTCTTCTAATAGAAACAAATACCCTGATAATGGACAATTAGGAAATGATTATTATACCTTTCTTGGTATTCCGTTTAGTAACGCTCTTTTTTTATCAAAATCTGATATTCAAGTTTAATTCTTGTGATGCTAAACAATTTAAAGTTTTAAATTTTAATTTAATCTTGCTTTTATTTAATTAAGATTTAAACCTTTAAATAAAAGGAGATTTTTCATTACGCAAAGAAAAGTAACGTTAAATTATGTTGCGTAAATTTTTTACTTGCTGTATTTACCGATGTTTTGTGATGGGTAAATAAAAGCAAGATTTTAAATTTCCTACGCAACAATATAAAAACGATTACCTTTCTTAGAAAGAAGGATAATCTTGAGCGTAGAAAAGATAGTAATGCAACATTTGCAAGAAGATGGCAGTTATAATTAGCTCTATCCAAAGGTCGATTCGTATTCAAAAAGCGAAACATTAACGAATAATACTTCTTAGATGTTTCGGATTGACAATGGTACTCCTGAAGATGTGTTTAAATGGTTGCGGAAATATAATTAGTATTGGTGGGAAAAGAGCCAGTTTACAATTACTCATTATGAATAGGTTAATACGGATATTACTGAAGACGTTTATTTAAATGGTTCTTCGGATAGTGTACCCGGTTCATATTTTATATGGGTCGCAAAAAATATAAATGTTGATATTAAAGGATATATGTCTCCTGCGGATGGTTCTGGTTTAATAATTTCAGCAGATAATACAAATGCAACTTAGTTAAAAAATTTAACTCCTTGCTATGTGTTTCTTTATGAATCCACCAGAAGAACACCAGAAGTATATTATCTTCCTTCTCGGTCAACAGCGGGAACTACTGATTCTTATACTATAAGGGGCAATTATAGATATTACATCGGTTTTTCTGCTTCAGCTTCTGTAAAAGCTCAAAAAGTTACATAGAAGCAAGTAACTGGAAAGACCTTAAATACAATTTTAGTTAGTAGTAAAAATAAAGATGCGTTCTCTAACGATGGAGAGGTGTCTTCCAAACAAATTGTAACAGGAAACAGTTTCGTTCTTGATTTAGCTTCTGAGAGCACACATCAAGCTGTAAGTGTGTCTATATTAGAAAATCTTACGATTGATTCAAACAACAACTTTACTTATTCAGTAACTGATACGGGAAGTATTTATTATAATAATGTAAATTTTTATAATAATTCTTGCAAAGGTCATTATATAAAGCTTGAGACGGCAGCTTAGGATTTAGCTTATCGTAGCATATATGAAGTTGACCCTCAGTTAATATTTTTTGTTCCGTCTAATGCGTCAAATGTAACAAGAAGTCAAGTACAAGATAATCCCAATTCTGTTACATATTATAATCATTTCAAGTTTACTGTTTAGCCCGTTTATATAAAAGAAACTCAATTAAGAGATGGTAATTATACCTTAATTGGTAATCCTTTTGAATCTTTTGAATATAATGCTAAAATTCAACAGGGAACATATATTGGAACCGGGACATATGGAGAAAGTAATAAAAGTAGTTTAACTTTTCCATTTGTTCCTAAAATGGTGCAAATTGTCAGAGGTACTATAAGTTATCAGTGGAATAACGATAGTCGGATTTTTTATATTGGTCAACCGGGAAATACTCGGAGTAATAGTTATGGCAAAGCTTTGTCAGTAGAAGACAACACTTTTTATTATTATAATGGATAGGATGCTTCATATCAATGTAACAAAGCAAATGAAACGTATTATTATATTGGGATAGGCGAATAATTTAAAGTTTTAAGTTTTAATTTAATCTTGGTTTTATTTGATATTCAAAATCATTAATAAAACCAATGAATTAAGAAAAACAATTTACTCAAAATTTCATATCTTTTTTAAATGTGATAAGAAATCTTGCTTTATTTTTAAAGGCTTAAGTCTTAACTAAATAAAACCAAGATTTTAAAGCGATTTACGATACAATTTCTTCTTTTTTAGGAA